>Ga0247608_10000750_pt1 | contig 49989 bp, 41 predicted proteins | sample 176DNAGHGlowgp2_FD_193490 | JGI IMG/M metagenome (GOLD analysis project Ga0247608, IMG submission 193490) | Sheep rumen microbial communities from Palmerston North, Manawatu-Wanganui, New Zealand - 1766 DNA GHGlow gp2 | ecosystem: Host-associated > Mammals > Digestive system > Stomach > Rumen ...
TGAGATTTGTCCTCACTGCGGAATAAAGATAGCTGGTAATCCAGAGATAACGGGAACAGAAACGGGAACCGTAAGAAAGCCTACCCCAAACCAGCCGAACAGGATTGGTGAACAGGGAAAAGGCAAGTCGAAGGCTGTGTGGGTGGTGTCACTCATCATAGCCTTAGCGGTGTTTGGCGTGGGCTTCTACTTCTATCAATCGGCTCAGCAGGATAAGGAGCAGGAGGCTTTTGAGTATGCCTTGCACAGCAACGACCTAATGGTGATGCAAAACTACCTGAGCAAATATCAGGATGCACCAAGAGAGCATCGTGACTCTATCAATGCCGTGATAGACATGATGAAGTATGAGGACCTGGAATGGAATAACGCCGTGAACAGCGGTTCGAAGAACGAACTGCTGAAGTATATAGAGGAGAATCAGGATTCGCCCCACATAACAGAGGCTAAGAACAAGATTGACTCCATAGACTACAACCACGCTATGCGCGAGTATAAGAGTAGCAAGAACGTGCTGGCTCTGCAGAAATACCTGACGGAACACCCTAACGGAAGATACTCATCACAGGTGCAGGACATAATGGATGACCTGAAAAGCGTGGAGGTGACACCTGAGGAGATGGATATGGCGAAGGGCGTTTGCAGGAAATTCCTTCAGGCTATAAACTCACGAAACGAGGCGAAACTGCTCAGCACTGTGACTGAGATACTTGACTCTTTCCTCAACCGTACTGGAGCAACAAACCAGGATGTGGTGACATTCATGAACAAGCTGTATAAGGATGACATCACCAACATGAACTGGTATATGATGGACGACTTCAAGGCTGAGAAGGTGGATAATGTTAACGGGAACGAGAACGTTGACGGGAACTATAACATCAGGGTGCAGTTTGGTGCTGAGCAACGCATGGAGCGCACTAATCCTAACAAGGAGAAGATAGCAAAATACATCATCGTTGCCGATGTGACCCCCGAGGGACTGATAACCCGATTTAACATGAAGAAAGTGGCAATAGCCAAGGAATAAAACGGGAACGTTAACGGGAACGGGAACGGGTAAAAAGCGAGACAAAAAAATACGCGATGAACTTTAAGTGGAACATAGAAGAGCAGACTGAGCTGCAGAAGAAGCAGGCGATGGAGTTGAGCGAAAAACTCAACATCTCACCTATTCTGACGGCTCAGTTGGTAAAGCACGGAATCTCTACGGAGTCCGCTGCCAAGCGCTTCTTCCGTCCACAGCTGCAGGACCTCATCAACCCCTTCCTGATGAAGGATATGGACCTTGCCGTTGACAGACTCAACGACGCCATAGGTCATAAGGAACGCATACTGGTGTATGGCGACTACGACGTTGACGGATGTACGGCAGTGGCGCTGGTGTATAAGTTTCTGCAACAGTTCTACAGCAACATCGACTACTACATCCCTGACCGTTATGACGAGGGTTACGGAGTGAGCAAGAAAGGCATAGACTTTGCCAAAGAGCAAGGGGTGAGTCTCATTATTATATTAGACTGTGGCATCAAGGCTCACGAGGCTATTGCCTACGCCAAGAGCATAGGCATAGACTTCATAGTGTGCGACCACCATGTGCCAGACGAGACTCTGCCTGATGCTTACGCCATACTCAACCCAAAGCGTACGGACGACACATACCCCTTCAAGCACCTGTGCGGATGTGGTGTGGGATTCAAGTTCATGCAGGCTTTTGCCAAGAACAACGGCATACCATTCTCTAAGCTCATCTCGCTGCTCGACCTCTGTGCCATAAGCATAGCAGCCGACCTGGTGGAGGTGACTGACGAAAACAGAATATTAGCCTATCACGGACTGAAGATGCTGAACCAGACACCATCAGTGGGCGTGAAGGCGATAATAGACACCTGCGGACTGAGCGAGCGAGAGATAACGATGACCGACATCATGTTTAAGATAGGTCCGCGAATCAATGCCTCTGGCCGCATGGAGAACGGCAAACTGTCTGTTGACCTGCTGATACAGAAGGATTACTCTACGGCTATGGCTATGGCAAAGCACATAGACGAATATAACGACCTGCGCCGAGAGGTGGACAAGCAGATGACTGAAGAGGCTAACCAGATTGTAGAGAAACTGGACAAGCAGCAGCATCCGCAGTGTATCGTATTATGTGACGAAAACTGGACCAAAGGCGTGATAGGCATTGTGGCATCAAGGCTCACGGAAATGTATTTCAGACCAACCATAGTGTTGACTCGCGACGGACAGTTTGCTACGGGCTCAGCCCGCTCTGTGTCTGGTTTTGACGTATATGCCGCCATAAAGAGTTGCAGAGACCTGCTCATCAACTTCGGAGGACACACCTATGCCTGCGGAATGACGATAAAGTGGGAGGATGTGGATAAGTTCAAACAGCGTTTCCAGCAGTATGTAAAGGAGCATATCAAGGAACAGCATACGGAGCCGACGATAAATGTTGATGCCATAATAGACTTCAGCAGCATCAACAAGCGACTGTATCACGACCTGAAACGCTTCTCGCCATTCGGTCCTGGCAACACCAAACCTGTGTTTGCCACCAAGGGTGTGTATGACTTCGGCACATCAAAGGTGGTGGGAAGAAAGCAGGAGCATATAAAACTGGAACTGGTAGATTCAAAATCGCCTACCGTAATAAACGGCATAGCCTTCGGACAAGCCCAGTCAGTCCGATACATCAAATCGAGACGTTCGTTTGACATAGCCTATACCATAGAAGAAAATGTATATAAGCGAGGCAATGTGCAACTGCAAATAGAAGATATACACTTCAGTGAGTAAGCCTGACAACCTTTACATAGAAACACTGCAACGGTATTTCGGATATGACTCATTCCGAAGTATTCAGCTTGACATCATTAAGAGTATTTCAGAAGGCAGCGACACACTGGGACTGATGCCTACAGGCGGAGGAAAGAGTATAACATTCCAGGTGCCAGCCCTCATGATGGACGGGGTGTGTATAGTTATCACCCCACTCATAGCCCTGATGAAAGACCAGGTGATGCACCTGAAGCAAAGGGGCATAAGGGCAGAGGCTATATACTCAGGACTGACTCACGACGATATACTGCGAATACTGGATAATGCCAGCTATGGTGGAGTGAAATTCCTCTATGTATCACCTGAAAGACTCTCTTCCCCACTCTTCCTTGCCAAACTTAACCATATTAATGTGTGTTTCATCACAGTGGATGAGGCACACTGTATTTCGCAATGGGGATATGACTTCAGACCATCATACCTGCAGATAGACAAGATAAGGGAACAGTTGCCTGAGGCACCAGTGCTTGCCCTCACAGCAACGGCAACACCACAGGTGATAGACGACATACAGAGGAAACTCAACTTTGGCAAATACACTCAGGGCAAGACGGGAGTGTTTAAGATGAGTTTCAGGCGCGAGAACCTGTCGTATGTGGTAAGGCAGACGGAAGATAAGTATGAGGAGATGGTGCACATACTGGAATCAGTAAACGGAAGCGCCATAATATACACCAGAAACAGAAAACGCACCAAAGAACTTGCCGAAGTGCTTGAGGCTAACGGCATTACGGCTACCTTCTATCATGCGGGACTGGACTTTGCCATAAAAGACACACGACAGCAGGAATGGCAGGAGAACAAATACAGGGTGATGGTGGCAACCAACGCATTCGGTATGGGTATAGACAAACCCGATGTGAGACTCGTGATACACTTTGACTGTCCTGACTCGCTCGAGGCTTATTTCCAGGAGGCAGGCAGGGCAGGACGAGACGGCAAGCGCTCGTATGCCGTATTGCTCTATAACAGGGATGACAGCAAGAAACTACTGAGACATGCTGACAACTCCTTCCCTCACAGAGACTATATACGAAAGGTGTATGATAACCTGGCATATTACTTCGAATTGCCTGAATACGAAGGTGAGGGAGCAAGATTTGAATTTAACAAGGAGGTGTTCTGCGTTCGCTTTCATCACTACCCAAGCACAATGGAGGCAGCTCTCTCGATACTGCAGAATGCAGGCTACATAGATTACGACCCAGAGCCAGACTCCAACCCGAGAATCATGATAACGGTGCCTCGCAACGAACTCTATAATATAGGAGGAATGTCGAAGACGGAGGAAGAGGTTATTACAGCCCTGATGAGGTATTACGGAACGCTGTTCACCAACCTCACCTTCATCAACCCCGTGCTGATAGAGAATGCCTGTAAGATAGACGAGAACAGACTGCATGTGGCACTAAAGAACCTTGCCACGCACAACATAATAAGATATGTGCCGAGAAGGAATGTTCCGATAATAACCTATCTGAGTCAGAGAATTTCGTCAGACAAACTCGTTATTTCGAAAGAGATATATGAGGAGCTGCATAAAAGAATGGTGGAGAGGGTGAATGCAGTGATAAGATACATAGAGTGTGAAGACATCTGTCGCTCTACCCTATTGTTAGAGTATTTCGGCGAACTGGATGCAGAACCCTGCCAGCATTGTGATGTTTGTGTAGAAAACAAAAACAGTCATCATTCTGGGAATACCCAGCCAGAGAAAGAGAATAGCCTGTTGCAACTGCTGGCAGACCATAAGGAACACCATATAGACGAACTGGTGAAGGCATATAACATTCCCAAACAGATGTTTGATGCAGAAATAGAACATCTGCGCCAACAGGAACTCATTACCATTTCATACCCAAACATAAGGTTAAAAGACTAAAAAATTTGGTTATCTGTTCAAAAAATAGTACCTTTGCAAAGAAATGAACAACTTTATACCACATATGTACCTCTCATTCAACTTCCTTGACATAATAGTCAAAGGAATGATTGTGGGAATAGTATGCTCGGCACCTATGGGACCTGTGGGCGTGCTGTGTGTGCAGAGAACCCTGAACAAGGGACGCTGGTATGGATTTGTGACAGGACTGGGTGCTGCTACCTCAGACCTGATATATGCCTTGCTGACAGGTTTCGGCATGAGTTTCGTGATGGAATTTATAGATAATCCGCAATATAAATTCTACTTGCAGATATTCGGTTCGATACTGCTGTTCTGCTTCGGATTTTATTGCTATAAGTCTGACCCGCGAAAGAAGGTGCATACGGGCAAGAAGAAACAGAAGGGAACCTTGCTCCACAACTACGTTACAGCATTCATAGTGACATTCTCCAACCCACTCATAATACTGCTGTTCCTTGCCACCTTCGCACAGTTTGCCTTTGTGGTGCCTGAGCATCCTGTGGAGATGTCTTTAGGATACCTCAGCATAATAGGCGGAGCATTGTTGTGGTGGTACGGACTGACGTGGCTGGTGGACCGCATTAGGGAATTCTTCTCGCTTAACTCCATCGTTCTCATCAATCGCATTATAGGTACCATAGTGATGGTATTCTCATTTGCAATATTCATTGGCACAACATTCAATTTGTTTAGTCTTTACTAAAAAAAACAACTGCAAAGTGATAATTTCTCAACAACTACGCAAAACCAATATAGCTGAATACGTGCTATACATGTGGCAGGTAGAGGACATAATACGTGCCTACCAGTGTGACCTCTCGGCTATCAAACGCGAATATATCTCACGTTTTGACCTTACTGATGAACAGCGTGACGAAATGGTGGACTGGTATGGCAACCTGATTCGTATGATACGCGAGGAGGGACTGACGGCTGGCGGACATATTCAGATAAACAAGATAGTGGTGCAGCAGATGAACGAGCTTCATGCCCAACTGCTGTCGTCGCCTAAGTTTCCTTTCTATAATGCTGAATACTATAAGGTATTGCCATTCATAGTGGAACTGAGAAACAAAGGTAGCAAAGACATAAGCGAAATAGAGACTTGCCTCAATGCCCTGTATGGTGTGATGATGCTACGCCTGCAACACAAAGAGGTGAGCAAGTCAACCGAGAATGCCGTAAAAGAAATAACCACTTTCCTCGGTATGCTTTCAGACTACTATAAGAAAGACAAAGAGGAAGGACTGAAATTTGAAGATTAAAGATAAACCTCTTGAACTTTTTGAACCCCTTGAACCCAACATAAATGAATCCAGAAATATCAAGACGACGCACATTCGCAATCATATCACACCCTGATGCTGGTAAGACAACGCTGACGGAGAAGTTTCTGCTCTTTGGTGGACAGATACAGGTGGCTGGTGCAGTAAAATCAAATAAGATTAAGAAGACAGCAACATCTGACTGGATGGACATAGAGAAACAACGTGGTATATCTGTCTCTACTTCGGTTATGGAGTTTGATTACCTTCCCCCCACGCTTGAGGGTGGAGAACCATATAAGGTGAACATTCTCGATACTCCTGGTCACCAGGACTTCTGTGAAGATACCTATCGCACGCTTACGGCTGTGGATTCTGCCATAATAGTGGTGGACGGTGCAAAGGGCGTGGAGGCTCAGACCAGAAAACTGATGGAGGTGTGCCGTATGCGCAACACCCCAGTAATCATCTTTATCAATAAGATGGATCGCGAAGGCAGAGACCCGTTTGACCTTCTCGACGAACTGGAACAGGAGCTGCAGATAGGTGTGCGTCCGCTTTCATGGCCTATCAACCAGGGAGCACGATTCAAGGGCGTTTATAACATTTATGAGCAACAGCTCAACCTTTTCACCCCTGACAAACAGAGAGTAACGGAAAAGGTGAGCGTAGATATTGCTTCAGCAGAACTCGACAACCAGGTTGGAGAAGAGGATGCAGCAAAACTGCGCGACGACCTGGAACTGGTGGATGGTGTATATCCAGAGTTTAATGTGGAGAGTTATCGTGCTGCTGAAGTGGCACCTGTGTTCTTCGGTAGTGCGCTGAATAATTTTGGTGTTCAAGAGTTGCTCGACTGTTTTGTTGAGATTGCTCCATCACCTCGTCCAACAAAGGCTGAGGAACGTATGGTGGAACCAGACGAACAGAAATTTACCGGCTTTATCTTCAAGATTACGGCAAACATAGACCCTAACCACCGTTCATGTATCGCTTTCTGTAAGGTATGCTCAGGCAAGTTCGAGCGTAACAAACCTTATCTGCACGTTGGACAGAACAAGACGCTTCGTTTCTCTTCGCCTACACAGTTTATGGCTCAGCGCAAGAGCACTATTGACGAGGCTTGGGCAGGTGATATAGTTGGTTTGCCTGATAACGGCATATTCAAAATCGGCGACACTCTGACAGAGGGCGAGTTGTTGCATTTCCGTGGTCTTCCTTCATTCTCTCCTGAGATGTTCAAATACATAGAGAATGATGACCCAATGAAGGCTAAGCAGTTCCAGAAAGGATTGGAGCAGTTGATGAATGAGGGTGTAGCACAGTTGTTTGTCAATCAGTTTAACGGTCGTAAGATTGTAGGTACGGTGGGACAACTGCAGTTTGAGGTGATACAGTATCGCCTTGAAAACGAGTATAATGCCAAGTGCCGTTGGGAACCCGTACACCTTTACAAGGCTTGCTGGATAGAGAGTGATAATGAGCAGGAACTGGATAACTTCAAGAAGAGAAAGTATCAGTATATGGCAAAGGATAAAGACGACAGAGATGTGTTCCTTGCCGATTCAGGTTATGTGCTCTCTATGGCTCAGCAGGATTTTGAGCATATCAAGTTCCACTTCACAAGTGAGTTCTAATAATACGATTATCGGATTCTAAAACAAGTTATTTTTGGCAGTTACAGTAAAAATATCTATTGGTGCAAACGCAGACCGCGCGATACAGATGATGCGTGCCAGAAGTTTTTTGACAAAAGAATTCTCTGGTATTCGTTTCACGAAGATGGTCACTATGCCTGCCTATGACAAGCCTGACGATAAACTTTATTATTCAAACATGCTTGCCACCTTTAGCACAGAACTTGATGAGCAGTCGCTCATAATGCTACTGAAGAATGCAGAAATGGAACTCGATGATACGCCTGAATTACGTAAACGTGGCATAGTGATGATGGACCTTGACCTGTTGCAATATGGTGAAGAAAAACATCATACAGACGACTGGCAACGTACTTACGTTAAGCAACTTATGGAGGAGTTAGGATAATTAATAACAGATTGGAACTATAAAAAAGGCGATACACATATTTTTTTTGTTTCTCTCCTTTGTTATTATGGCTTACGGAGCAGAACCGGCATCAGTCCTTTTGGGTAAAGCAATAGAATATTATCAGGGACGAAAATACCATGAGTGTATCCTCGCCTTTGAAAAACTACGACAACATTATCAGTTGAATCCTCGTTTTACGGCTTATCTCGGTTTTAGTTATTACAAAACGCAACAATATCCCGAAGCAATAGATTTTTTGGAGGAAAGCATTCCGTCATTAAAGGCTTATTCACCTCAAGAGCAGGCTGTATATCTATATGCTTGTGCTGAAAGCCATTTTGCTCTCGCGCAATATAGTGAGGCTCTACCCTACTACACCCAAGCCTTACCTTTAATAAATGGATTGGATAAGGCTGATGTAAATTATCACATGGCTTTCTGCTATTATTTTCAGGGTACAGACAGCACGAGTGTAAATCAGACTATTCTACACTTTACTTCAGCAAACGATATCTATAGGAAGAGCGCACGACAGTCTGCTCTTAGCGAACTTCATACAGCCCGTTTGTCGCAAACTGAGAATATGCTAAGAGCTTTACGCAAGTCGCTACCACAACAAGCTGATAGCATACCTGGTAAAGCTCCTATAGATAGTATAACTGCTAAGGTTCCAGTAGATAGTATTCCTACTTTACCGTAACCCCGCAATACTTGATAAGTTTAACTTTCTTACCCTTGGCTATTACAGGTTTCTGCCAAGTGCCGTCAAGTATTAGAATCTGAGTCTTCTTGCCCATAGGTGTAGCATCTACAGCCTCTTGAAGAGTGAGGTAATTGCCCCTACCTTTAGCTGATACCACATAATCATAATGACGAACAAATGGAGCCAGTTGAGGACAAACCTTTGCCATTTCGTCAACAAGTAGAGAAGCCATAAGTCGTGCGCCATAAACATTATAATGGGTGTTATCCTTACCATTATACTTTATCATGTGCAAATCGCGTGAACCCTCAACGCCGAGACTATTCTCAAGGTCGGTAGAAATCTTGTTGGCATCAATATAAGGTACATTAAATTCCTTAGCTATCTGCTGTGGCACGCGAGCGTAGTCGCCATGAGTGTCAACAAGAGTGTCGCTGTTTACTTTTTCGTTGCCATTATACTTGTCGCGATTAACGCTTCTAAGCGCTTCATCATCAATCTCCTCCTTAGTCTTAGCATTAAAGAAATTACGACGCGCAACACAATTCATCACTATTGGTGTTACACCCTTTTCCTTTGCTGCACGAATGAACATACGATAGTTGTCGGCAAACTCTTGCCAAGGACGAGTGTAGCGAAGGCTGTCAGTACGTTTTTCGTCATTATGACCAAACTGAATCACAAGGTAATCGCCAGGCTGCATCTTATCCAACACCTTCTGCCAACGTCCTTCGTTGATGAATGACTTAGAAGAACGACCGTTTATTGCGTGGTTGTCTATCTTCACATTCTCAGTAAAGAATCCTTGAAGCACCATACCCCATCCTCTCTCTTCTGGGGCTTTCTTCATATTCTTATCAGCCATAGTTGAGTCACCAATCATGTAGATGGTGAATTGTTTGTTGGATGAGGTGAGCATAAACGTCATGGCCATCACCAATACAAGGCTCATAATCTTTCTCATAGTCAATAGAATTATGTTGTTTGTTTAACCTTTTATCTTTTCCAGCAGTTCCTGTGGAGTTAATAGTTGCTGTTCGCCAGTAGTCATATTCTTCAACGTAATCTTTCCTTCCTTGATTTCGTTGTCACCAGCAAGTGCCACATAAGGAATGTTTAGAGCGTTAGCATATGACATTTGTTTCTTCATCTTTGCTGATTCGGCATAAATCTCGGTACGGATGCCTGCCTTACGAGCTTGTTGGGCTATAGGCATACAGTAAGCCGTCTCTGCCTCGCCAAAGTTGATAAAGAGCAGTTGTGTACCTGTGATAGTTTCCTTAGGATAAAGGTCAAGCTGGTTGAGCACATCGTAGATACGATCTGCACCAAACGAGATACCCACGCCACTAAGACCTGGCATTCCGAATATACCTGTGAGATTATCGTAACGACCACCACCTGTGATGCTACCAATCTGTACATCGAGTGCCTTAACCTCGAATATCGCACCAGTGTAGTAGTTCAGTCCGCGAGCAAGCGTGAGGTCAAGTTGTACCATTGCACTACCCCATCCTTCTCTTTCAGGCAGAGTGTCAACGCCATTGGTGTCAAGAGCTCCGAGGTGATCAAGTATGTAACGCATTTCTTCTACGCCCTTCATACCGATTTCTGACTCGCTCAGCACACTTGCTATAGTGTCGAGTTTCTGTGCGTTGGTACCTTCCAACTTAATTATAGGCTGAAGTTTTGCGATTGCATCTTCTGAAATACCATCAGCACGAAGTTCATCATTTACAGCCTCCAGTCCTATCTTGTCAAGTTTATCGATAGCAACAGTTATGTCAACAATCTTATCAGCCTCACCTATTACTTCTGCAATACCAGTAAGAATCTTTCGGTTGTTTATTTTTATCTGTACGCGAACGCCGAAAGAGGTAAAGATATCATCCGTTATCTGCATAAGGTCAACCTCGTTGAGCAGAGAGTCTGACCCCACTACGTCAACATCACACTGGTAGAACTCACGATAACGTCCCTTCTGTGGACGGTCAGCACGCCATACGGGTTGTATCTGATAGCGTTTGAATGGCAACTGCAATTCCTCACGATGCTGCACCACATAACGTGCAAAAGGTACGGTAAGGTCGTAACGGAGTCCCTTCTCGCAGAATTTAGAAGCCAACTTGAGTGTGCTGGTATTAGCTACCTCGTCAGCTGTCATTCCGTGTAAGAAGTCTCCTGAGTTAAGTATCTTAAATAGGAGTTTGTCACCCTCTTCGCCATACTTACCCATGAGAGTAGAAAGGTTCTCCTGAGCAGGTGTCTCTATCTGACGGAAACCATAAAGTTCAAAGACCCTGCGTACAGTATTAAATATGTAGTTTCGCTTGGCCATCTCGAGTGGTCCGAAGTCGCGTGTTCCTTTAGGTATGCTTGGTTTTTGTGCCATTTATTTTCTTACGATAGTTTGTTCACGGTCAGGACCGATAGAAATGATAGTGATTGGAGTCTCGAGCTGTTCCTCAAGGAACTTGATGTAGTTCTTGAATGCCTCAGGGAACTGTTCCTCGCTGGTGAACTTAGTCATATCGGTTTGCCAACCAGGCAACTCTTTATATACTGGCTCTATACCGCTCTCGATGTCATAAGGGAAGTCTGGTGTCTCCACACCATTCACCTTATATGCTACGCAGGCTTTGATGGTAGCAAAGGTGTCAAGTACGTCACTCTTCATCATGATGAGTTGGGTAACACCATTCACCATGATAGAATAGCGTAATGCTACGAGGTCAATCCATCCACAACGACGCTCACGACCTGTAACAGCACCATATTCGTGACCTATGTCGCGCATCCTCTTGCCCGTCTCGTCAAAGAGTTCTGTAGGGAATGGACCAGCACCAACACGAGTGCAGTAAGCCTTCATTATACCATATACTTCACCAATCTTGTTAGGACCGAGTCCGAGACCAGTACAAGCACCTGCACAGATAGTGTTAGAGGATGTTACGAAAGGATAAGAACCGAAGTCCACATCAAGCATCGTGCCCTGAGCACCTTCACAGAGAACTGATTTGCCAGCCTTGAGAGCTTTGTTAATAGCATGTTCTGAGTCAACCAACTGGAACTGGCGCAGGTATTCTATACCCTCCATCCAGTGCTTCTCTATATCTGTAATATCGTAGTCGGTATATCCCATAGACTTGAGGGTTTCCTCATGCTTAGCCTTGTGAGCAGCATACTTCTCTTCAAAGTTGTTGAGGATATCTCCAACACGCAGACCTGTTCGAGCTATCTTATCCGAATAAGTAGGACCGATGCCCTTTCCTGTTGTACCAACCTTGTTCTTGCCCTTTGATGCCTCTATTGCAGCATCAAGCACACGGTGAGTAGGCATAATGAGGTGAGCCTTCTTTGAGATACACAAACGTGATTTAAGGTCGTGACCAGACTTCTCCAAATCTTTTGCTTCATCCATAAACAGGTCTGGAGCGAGTACTACACCATTACCTATGATATTCACCTTACCGCCCTGGAATATACCAGAAGGGATAGAGCGGAGCACATACTTCTCTCCGTTAAACTCCAGTGTGTGACCAGCATTAGGACCACCTTGGAAACGTGCAATTATATCATACTTTGGCGTGAGTACGTCAACAACCTTGCCTTTACCTTCGTCGCCCCACTGCAAGCCGAGGAGCACATCTACTTTTCCTGTCATATATTTATTTTGTTTTAGTTTTATATTCTATTATTTCAGACTTATACAAATTATAGCATGTTACTACAACTAATCTTGAGAATGACGTGAGCATTCTGCTGCTGCCTGAACAACGTTAATGATGTAGTCACCAAGTTTCTCACATTCGTTAATAAAGTCTGTGTAATATACGCCTAACTGATAAGAGTACTGACCGTTACCTATATCGGTGAGGTTCTGTCCCTTGAGGTGTGAACGATAGTTATTTATCTCATTCTCTATATTTCTTGATTTGGTGTATGATATTCCCTGAGCATCCGGATGAGCAACCATCTTCACCATCTCGGTCATAGCACTGTCAACGAGCACGAGCATAGAGTTCAGATGTTCCATCTGGTCTGCAGTAAACTGCTCCTTTACATTCTTACGACGACGGTTAAGCGTGCGGGCAAGATTGTATAGTGAGTCGCCTATTGACTCCAATTCGTCTATCTGGCGCATCATGCGCTGTATGCGTCCCTTAGACTCATCAGACAGCCTACCCTCGCTCACCTTATTGAGATAGTTGGCTATCTCCACCTCCATATTATCGGTGATATTTTCATATTTCTCTATACGAGAGAATTTTTTGGTAAACTCATCATCCTTCTCCACTTTCATTATGTCAACCACAAGACCGAACATCTTGTAGCAACGTTCAGCAAAGTTGTTGATTTCTTTTTTTGCCTCAAGAATTGAGAGCTCGGCAGTAGAAAGAAGACCTGCTGAAATGAAACGCAAGCGATATTCCTCGTCCTGTTCCTTCTGTGGCAATACTGCACATACGAATTTCTCTATCTGTGGAACGAACCATATGAGCAGCAAGGTGTTGAGGACATTGAATGCCGTGTGGAATGCTGACAGCTTGTACATATCGTTACCGGTATGCATTACGTCAACGGCAAACCAATCTACAGCACGACAAGCTGGATAGAAAACTATCAATACTGCAACCACGCCAAACACATTGAAGAACATATGGGCAAGGGCAGCACGACGAGCCTGTGTGTTTGCAGCCAGTGATGCCATGAATGCAGTTATCGTGGTACCAATGTTCTGACCCATAGCGAGAGCTGCAGCCTGTTCAAAGCCAAAGCCTGGAATATGCATATCAAACAGCATAAGGGTGATAGCCATCGTAGCAGCAGAAGCCTGAACTATCATGGTTACCAATGCACCAACAAACACAAACAGCAGTATGGTAAAGAAGCTGTCACCAGGAATAGTGGCAAGCATATTAGCCGTTATGGTACCAATATCCAGACTTGTTGCAGCCTGCTGCAGGAAGGCAAGTCCCATAAAGAGGAACGAGAATCCGAACAGGAACTCACCGATACTCTTCTTGCTCGACTTACTCGAGAATATCAGCGGCATTCCGATAGCAAGCAAAGGAATGGCGAACGCAGCTATGTCAACCTTAAAACCAATGGCTGATATTACCCATGCCGTAACCGTAGTACCGATATTGGCACCCATTATGACACCTATAGCCTGCGCAAGGTTCATAAGTCCGGCATTCACAAAGCTTACGACCATTACGGTGGTAGCTGATGACGACTGTATAATAGCCGTTATTATGATACCAGTAATGACGCCCATAAAGCGGTTATTGGTCATAGCCGCAAGAATGGCGCGCAACTTACTACCTGCAAATTTCTCCAATCCCTCACTCATTATCTTCATTCCGTAGAGGAACAAGGCGAGCGAGCCTAACAGGGAGAATAGGTTGATGATCGTATCCATGAACAACTCTTTGAACTGTTATACTTTTTAACTCTTGAACTATTTATAGTATTCTTTCTTGCCTGCAGCCAGAGTATTCTTCATCAGCGAGCAGATAGTCATAGGTCCTACTCCGCCTGGTACAGGTGTTATGAACGAACACTTAGGTGCTACATTCTCGAAATCCACATCACCAGAGAGACGGAAACCACTCTTGCGAGTAGCGTCAGGCACTCTTGTAGTACCTACATCTACTATTACGGCACCATCCTTCACCATATCGGCGGTTACAAAGGCTGGTCGTCCTATTGCCGCTATGATAATGTCAGCCTCGCGACATTCCTTCTTTAGGTCGGCAGAACGTGAGTGACACACCGTAACGGTAGCATCGCCATATTGCTTCTGCATCATCAGTTGAGCCATAGGTTTACCTACGATATTAGAACGTCCGAGTATCACGCATTTCTTGCCACTTGTCTCTATATTGTAACGCTTCAGCAGGGTAATGATACCCAAAGGAGTGGCTGAGATGAAGCAAGGCAGACCGATAGCCATTCGTCCCACGTTGATAGGATGGAAACCGTCCACGTCCTTACGATAGTCTATTGCCTCAATGATTTTCTGCTCATTGATATGCTTGGGCAGAGGCAACTGAACGATGAATCCGTCAACATCATCATCCTTGTTTAGCTTATCTACACAAGCCAGAAGTTCCTCTTCGGTAATATTGTCCTCAAAACGGATGAGCGTTGATTTGAATCCACACGCCTCACAAGCCAGAACCTTGTTCTTGACGTATGTCTCTGAGCCTCCGTCATGACCTACGAGTACAGCAGCCAAGTGGGGTTGCTTACCACCCTTAGCCATTATTTCCTTCACCTCTTCAGCAATCTCCGCCTTTATGGCTGTTGCTGTTGCTTTACCATCAATGAGCTTCATAGTGACAATTTTAATATTTATCCTTACTAATCTTAATTTGCTTGATTACAGTTTAGGCATTCCAGGCATTCCACCCATCATACCAGGCATTCCGCCTTTCATACCCTTCATCATACCAGCCATCTTCATCATGTTCGCCATTTTGTTGCCTTGGAACATACGCATCATCTTGCGCATCTGGTCAAACTGCTTTATCAGTCGGTTTACCTCCTGAATATCAGTACCTGAACCTTTGGCAATACGTTGTTTACGTGACAGGTTGAGTATTTCCGGGTTCTGACGCTCTTTAGGTGTCATAGACTGAATGATAGCCTCTATACCCTTGAAGGCATCGTCAGGAATGTCCACATCCTTTATTGCTTTGCCTACTCCTGGAATCATGCCAGCCAGATCCTTGATGTTACCCATCTTCTTTATTTGCTGTATCTGTCCAAGGAAATCGTCAAAGTCAAACTTATTCTTAGCAATCTTCTTCTGCAGACGCTTAGCCTCTTCAAGGTCAAACTGCTCCTGAGCGCGTTCTACGAGTGACACAACATCGCCCATACCGAGTATTCTGTCTGCCATACGGTCTGGGTGGAACACGTCGAGTGCTTCCATCTTCTCGCCCGTACCGATGAACTTGATAGGCTTAGTAACAACAGTACGTATAGAGAGAGCCGCACCGCCGCGAGTGTCACCATCGAGTTTGGTGAGTATCACACCGTCTATCTCCAGTCGCTCGTTGAATATCTTAGCTGTATTGACTGCATCCTGACCAGTCATTGAATCGACTACGAGGAGAGTCTCGTTAGGATTGGTCGCCTTCTTGATATTCTCAGCCTGCTGCATGAGTTCCTCGTCAATAGACTGACGACCAGCGGTATCAATGATTACTACATCGTAAGCCTTCGCCTTCGCCTCCTGAATAGCGTTGAGAGCCACCTTTACAGGGTCTGTTGCGCCCTGTTCTATGTAGCAAGGCACCTCCACTTGATCAGCCAGCACCTTCAACTGCTCCATAGCAGCAGGACGGAAGGTGTCACAAGCGGCGAGCAGAGGCTTCTTGTGTAGTTTATTCTTCAGGTAGAGAGCCAGTTTGCCTGACATGGTAGTCTTACCTGCACCATTCAGACCCGCCATCATTATTACGGCAGGGTGTCCGCTAACCTTCAGTTCCTCAGCTGTTCCACCCATCAGTTCTGCCAGTTCGTCGTGAACCAGCTTCACCATGAGTTGTCCTGGCTTGATGGCTGTCAGCACATTCATTCCCAGAGCCTTCTGCTTTACGGTATCTGTGAATGTCTTGGCTACCTTATAGTTTACGTCGGCGTCAAGCAGCGCTCTGCGTACGTCTTTTAATGTTTCAGCAACATTTATCTCGGTGATTTTTCCTTCACCTTTGAGTATCTTAAACGAACGTTCAAGTCTATCTGATAGATTTTCAAACATATTGTGTTTTATCTGTTTTTATACATATTCTCGTAATACTTCTCGTAATCGCCAGAAGTTACGTTCTTCATCCATGCCTCATTGTCGAGGTACCACTTCACGGTCTTCTCTATGCCTTCCTCAAACTGCAGGCTTGGTTCCCAACCGAGTTCTTTCTGCAACTTGGTAGAGTCGATAGCATAACGGGCATCATGTCCCAAGCGGTCAGTTACATAGGTGATAAGGTTCATATCCTCACCCTCTGCCCTGCCGAGCAGGCGGTCAACGGTCTTGATGACGGTCTTGATGATGTCGATATTCTTCCACTCGTTGAAACCACCAATGTTGTAGGTCTCAGCTATCTTTCCCTTATGGAATATCACGTCGATAGCCCTTGCGTGGTCTTCCACATAGAGCCAGTCGCGCACATTCTCGCCCTTGCCATATACAGGCAGCGGCTTCTTGTTCCTTATATTATTTATAAATAAAGGTATAAGTTTCTCAGGGAACTGGTAAGGACCATAGTTGTTAGAACAATTGGTAACAATCGTAGGCATACCATAAGTATCGTGAAAAGCTCTTACGAAGTGGTCTGAGCTTGCCTTGGATGCAGAATAAGGTGAGTGAGGATTATACTTCGTGGTCTCATAGAAGAAATCCTTGCCATAAGCCAGGTGGTGCTCACTCGAACTTGCCGTAGTAGTGAACGGAGGCTCTATGCCCTCTGGGTTTGTCATCTTCAGGGCACCATACACCTCATCGGTTGAGATGTGGTAGAAGCGCTTGCCCTCGTACTTCTCAGGCAACGACTCCCAATAGAGCTTGGCAGCCTGCAGCAGGGTCAGCGTTCCCATGACATTGGTACGGGCAAAGGTGAACGGGTCTTTGATGCTACGGTCCACGTGACTTTCAGCCGCCAGATGTATTATGCCGTCTATCTTCTCGTCCTGCATCAGTTTGTAGAAGGCATCAAAATCGCAGATGTCCATCCTCACAAACTTATAGTTGGGCTTCGCCTCCACATCCTTCAGGTTCTCGAGGTTGCCTGCATAGGTTAGTTTGTCGAGGTTTATGATGTTATACTCAGGATACTTATTCACGAATAGACGTACCACATGACTGCCTATAAAGCCTGCTCCGCCCGTTATTACAATATTCTTCATATTCAGTGAATTGATGTTCTTTATTCGTTTAATACAGACTCACATTAATGTCGAATGGTGAATCAAAATCCTTCAGCAAGGCGTGTTTGGTGTCTTTATCTGACAGCAACACCTTGTCTGTAGGTATCTTCCAGTCTATGCCCAGACTATCGTCGGCTATTGATATGCCACCGTCAGCCTCAGGATGATAGAACTCATCACATTTGTATTGGAAGACGGCAATGTCAGAGAGTACGGCAAAGCCATGAGCAAAACCTCTCGGTACAAAGAACTGGCGATGGTTGTCTTCAGTCAGCTCTACAGATACATGCTTGCCATACGTAGGAGAGCCCTTACGTATGTCAACAGCCACATCGAGCACCTTGCCACGAACGCAACGCACCAGCTTTGACTGGGTGTATGGCGGACGCTGGAAATGCAGCCCTCGCATTACTCCGAACGACGACATTGACTCGTTGTCTTGCACGAAGTTGATAGTGTGACCCAGAATGGTTGCCACCTTCTCATCAAACTCCCTCTGTGAGAATGACTCAAAAAAGTACCCGCGCGCGTCCTTAAACACACGGGGTTCTATTATCAATACATCCTTTATTTCAGTCTGTATAACTTCCATTTTCTCTCGTTTTATAGCCGAAACCTTACTTTTTCATAAGATTTTTCATACATTTCCTCAAGGAATGAGTCCAGTAAGGCACCTTCACGTCAAATGACTGCTTTACCTTAGTCTTGTCGAGCACAGAATATGGCGGGCGCTTCACTGGTGAAGGGAACTCGTCGCTGTGGCAGGGCTGTATGTCGCAATCCTTGTTGCCTGCTATATCGGCTATCTTTATGGCGAAATCGAACCAAGAGCATACACCCTCGTTGGTATAGTTATAAATGCCGTTCTTGGAGTATTTCCTTGCACCTGTTGATGCCCCTTCCTCAGCAGTCTCTATCTTGTAGTCGAACAGTATTCGCATGATAGCCTCTGCCAGGTCGCCAGCGTAGGTAGGAGTGCCAACCTGGTCGAACACCACGTTCAGCGAAGGTCTTGTGGCAGTGAGGTTCATCATGGTCTTCACGAAGTTCTTGCCGTATTCAGAATACAGCCAAGCCGTACGTATTATAACATAGTTCACGCCTGTAGCGATGATGTTCTTCTCACCATCCAACTTGGTCTTACCATACACACCTGTAGGTTTGCCTTTCATATCCTCTGTGCAAGGCAGGTTGTTTGCTTCGCCGCCAAACACGTAGTCGGTACTGATATGGAGCAGCATACCCTTTGCCTTTTTCATCACCTGTGCAAGCAGTTTTGGTGCTTCGGCATTGAGCTTATGGCATAGTTCCTCGTCACTCTCTGCCTTGTCCACATTGGTGTATGCGGCACAGTTTACTATTACGTCGATGCCGTTATCTTTCACCATCTTGGTTACGGCATCCACGTCTGTTATGTCAAGCTTTATGGTCTCCACACCCTCCTGCTCTACCAGGTCGGTAAAGAAGAATGTATTACTTGACTTCTTTGCCTTCAGGCGTATCTCGTTGCCTAACTGTCCGTTAGCACCTGTTACAAGTATTTTCATAATCACCTCCTTTGTTATACAGCCTTGAATGATAAGTCTAATCCCTTCACGCTATGGGTCAGTGCGCCGAATGATATGAAGTCCACACCAGCCTTGGCGTAAGGTATCATAGTCTCGAATGTGATGCCTCCTGACGATTCCGTCTCGCACTGGTGGTTTACTATCTCCACTGCCTTCTTGGTGTCTTCAGGTGTGAAGTTGTCAAACATTATGCGGTCGGGCTTCTCGGCAAGAGCCTGCTCCAATTCCTCAAAGTTGCGCACCTCCACCTCTATCTTGAGGTCTTTGCCCTTCTCCTTGCAATATTGCTTGGCGCGTGATACGGCATTGTGTATGCCACCAGCAAAGTCTATGTGGTTGTCCTTGAGCAGTATCATGTCAAAGAGTCCGATGCGGTGGTTCATTCCTCCACCTATCTTCACAGCCTCTTTCTCCAGCATACGCATTCCAGGGGTTGTCTTGCGTGTGTCGAGCACACGGGTCTTGGTGCCTGCATCTATCAGTGCCTGCTGGTATTTGTGGGTCATAGTGGCTATGCCGCTCATGCGCTGCATGATGTTGAGCATCAAGCGCTCTGTCTGCAACAGACTCTGCACCTTACCGCTTACTATCATCGCCACGTCGCCCTTCTTCACCTCGGCGCCGTCGTTTATCAGCACCTCCACCTCCAGTGTGGGGTCAAAGCGACGGAACACCTCCTTAGCCACCTCTATGCCAGCCAGTATGCCATCTTCCTTCACCAGCAGGCGACTTTTGCCCATAGCGTCGGCAGGTATGCAACTCAGCGTGGTGTGGTCGCCATCGCCTATATCCTCGGCAAAACTCAGGTCTATGAGTTTGTCGGTCAGTTCCTTCACTGTATGTTGGTATAATTGGCTGTGATCCATAACTTTTTGAACCCTTTTGAACCCTTTTAACTCTTGAACTCTTGAACCTTTGAACTACTTAAACGCCTCTTTTACAGAGTTCTGTATCTTGTTCTTTGGCAGGTAGATGCCCAGTCCTACCTTTATACCGATAGTAGAACGGTTCTTGTGGTCGCTCAGGCTCTGCTCATAGTAGAGAGCTGGCTCAATAGTCAGCGAATGACTAACGAAGAAAGAATAGCCAATCTCCAATGCTGGCATGAAGTCGTTGTAGCTCTTCGTCTCATGCACGTAGTTGCCGTTCAAACCAAGGAACAGACCATTCTGCACGATGTAGTAACGTCCGCCGACACCAATCTTCAGGTCGTTAACCTTTGACTCGCCGATGTGTTGGTAACCCACCTGACCGAAGAGTAGCCAGTTGTCCTTAATAAACTGACCTGCGCGAGCCTCTACGCCGATGTTCCACTTCTTGGCACCGTTATAGTTCAGGTCAAGACCTGTAACTGAAGCACCAATGAAGGTTTTACCACTCTCAAACTGTGCGTTTGCAACTGCTGCCATTGCCATCATGGCAATCATCATCATCAACTTTTTCATAATACTTTATATATTTTTTATTATCATTTTTTCAATTATCTCACCCTCTCACCATATTTATTGGTCTTGTGCAGGGTGATAAACTTCTTGTTATACCAGATGAAGAATGAAAGCAGACAGATTACAGAAACCAATGCTCCTATCGGGTAGCCATATTCCACAGGCATTCCTATGGCATCCTTGCTTACGCAGAGGAAGGTAGCACATACGCAGGTCATGAAGATGGCTGGTATCATGGTGATGATGAACAGCTTATGCTTCAGAGCCAGATAAACCGTGATAGCCCACAGGGTGAATACCGACAGCGTCTGGTTAGCCCATCCGAAGTATTTCCATATTGTGTTGAAAGAGTCTGGGTTGTCAAGTTGCCATACGAGCAATGCTATGGATGCAGCAAACAAAGGAGCACTGACCATCAGTCGTTTGCCGACTGGTCTCTGGTCTATGTGCAGAGCATCAGCAACTATCAGTCGCGCAGAACGCAGAGCCGTATCGCCGCTGGTGATAGGTGCTGCCACCACACCGAGTATGGCGAGTATGCCACCTACTACACCCAGCCATCCCTCACACACGGTCATCACCACCTTAGGTGCTGGGAAGAACTGTGTCACGGTGCGCTCCGACTGCCCAGTAAACTCAGCTACCATCTCTGGTGTGCACACCTCGCGCCATCCTTCGTTGTAGAAGAACCAGCTGCTTACCGTTGCCCAGATGAGTGCCACAATGCCCTCTGTTATCATTGAACCATAGAATATAGGTCTGCCGAGCATCTCCGACTTCATGCAGCGAGCCATCAGCGGACTCTGTGTAGCGTGGAATCCTGAGATAGCACCGCATGCGATGGTTATGAACAGAGCAGGATAGATTGGGTCGGGATTGGTGATGCCGATTTCTGGTCCCATATTATGCAATCCGTCCCACACCTCAGGTATTGCAGGCCATCTCATGAAGAGCAGCACCATCAGTGCCAGTGCCATGAATATCAGTGAGATTGCAAAGAGCGGATAAATCTTGCCGATAATCTTATCTACTGGCATCATAGTTGCTATGATGTAATAGAAGAATATCACGCATATCCATACCAGCAGGTTGTCGAATCCGCCTACTGAAACTACCATATTGTTGATGAGCGAAGCAGGAGCGCTAACGAATACGGCACCCACCAGTATCAGCAGCATCACGGCAAAGAAGAGCATCAGCTTTCTCATGGCACTGCCCAGATACTGACCTACGATGTCAGGCAGTCCGATGCCACCCTTTCTCAGACTTATCATGCCGCTGAGGTAGTCGTGAGTAGCTCCAGCAAAGATGCAGCCGAACACTATCCACAGGTAAGCCGAGGTACCGAACCACATACCCATTATAGCACCAAAGATAGGACCTGTGCCAGCAATATTCAGAAATTGAATCATGAACACCTTCCACGTTGGAAGTGCCACGAAGTCAACGCCGTCAGCCTTACGAATAGCTGGCGCAATCCTCCTCTTGTCAGGACCAAACACCTTCTCTACGAACTTTCCGTAAATCAGAAAGCCCAAAACCAATGCTATGAGTGATATTAGAAATGTAATCATGAGCGTATTAATATTTACCATGCAAAGGTACAAAAAAATTTGCTAAAACAAAAATAAAAGAGTAACTTTGTACTCGAAATGAAGAAATTTTTTATTACAACACTGCTTAATGCCTTTTTTCTTGCTGTTATGACGGCAGGAAACACCCCCACCCTCAGTATATATTCTCCTGTGACGGAACCATTGCACGAAGTGCGTGCCGTATGGCTTACCACCATCGGCGGAATTGACTGGCCACACTCCTATGCCCAGCCTTACCAGCCCCGTTCGGTGGAGGTGCAGCAACGCGAGCTGTGCCAGATACTTGACCGCTTGGTCAAGGCAAATATCAATACCGTAATAATACAGACGCGCATCAGAGCTACCACCATATTCCCTTCTGACATGGAGCCCTGGGACGGCTGTCTGAGCGGCAAACCAGGTCAGTCGCCTGGCTACGACGCCCTTGCCTTTGCTATCGACGAGTGTCACAAGCGCGGACTGAAGGTGCACGCCTGGGTGGTCACCATACCTTGCGGCAAGTGGAACGGAGCAGGATGCAAGAACCTGCGCAAGACTCACCCCGAACTGCTCAAGAGGATTGGTGAGGACGGTTTCCTCAACCCTGAGAATCCAGGCACAGCCGACTATCTGGCTCGTTTCTGCGGTGACCTTGCCAGCCGTTACGATATCGACGGCATTCACCTCGACTATATCCGTTACCCTGACTCATGGGGCAAGATAGGCAATAGGGAGCGCGGATGCGACAATATAACACGCATAGTGAGAGCCGTAGCCAGTGAGGTGAGAGAGTGTAAGCCATGGGTGCAGATGTCTTGTTCGCCAGTGGGCAAATATGCCGACACCAAGCGCCAGTGGTCTCACGGTTGGAACGCCCGCGATGCAGTCTGTCAGGATGTTCACCTGTGGCTCAAGGAGGGACTGATGGATGCTATCTACCCTATGATGTATTTCAAAAACGAGAATTTCTATCCCTTCGCCATCGACTGGCAGGAGCGTTCTGAGGGCAGGATTGTAGCACCTGGACTGGGCATATACTTCATGCATCCTCGCGAAAAGAACTGGCTGCTCACCGACATCACTCGCCAGTTCCACGTGTTGCGTCAGTTTGGCATGGGCAACTGCATGTTCCGCTCCAAATTCTTTACCGACAACACAAAGGGGCTCTACAACTACTTTGCCGATGGTTTTGCCTCTCTGCCAGCCCTGCAGCCTGCTATGACGTGGCTCAGCAACGTGAAGCCTGCCAGCCCCTCATACGTCAATTTTACTGGCAATGTGGTAAGTTGGGGAGAAGAGGTTAAAGGGTTCAAGGGTTCAAGGGTTCGAGATGTTACTTACAATCTCTACGGCTCTGACGTGATGCCAGTAGATGTGAGCAAGGCTGAGAACCTGTTGGCAGCCAACCTTACTGACAGGCAGATAAACGTAGGCAATACGGGCGCGATACGCTACTTCGCCGTTACGGCAACCGACCGCTATGGCAATGAGTCAAAACCTGCTTTCTCATACGCCGCAGAGCATGAGGAACATTTCGTTCCCTCAGCTCCCACCATGCTACCCTACTCTAACGGCGTGGTGACGCTCAACGGCACAGATGCTTCAGCAGGCAAACTGATGATTGTAACCTCTGCCTATGGCAACGACATCAGCTCGGCTATCGTCAGCCGCTATGCTGGCAACACCACCATCCGCACGGGCAAGCTCTCTGCAGGACTGTATAAGGTATATACTATTTACAAGAAAGGTCACCGCCACCTCCTGGGCTATTTTGCAGTGGATGTAGACAGGTAGACATGGAGACAATAGACAATAAGGTGGTTGCAACATACCAAAGATAAGAAACTGATGACACATTGTAAAATATTAAGGGTAAATATGAACAAAGTGTAAGTAGTATAATTTAATATCATATTATTATATAATTATATAATAATATGATATTACCCATAGTCAGCACCCTCCTCTCAGCAACTCGTCACGTGCTTATTGTCTATTGTCTACGTGTCTCCGTCTCCAAAATAGGTGTAAGTGCCACAAATGTTAAAAACCCCGTCGCATTTTCCACCAATTTCGCCTCAAAACATAAAAGCAATACTTTTAGGTGGTAAAAGCATTACTTCTACAGCTAAAAGCATTACTTCTGCATCCAAAAGCAATGCTTTTACATCACCCCCTCGCAAGCCCCATAAACACTGGGCTCACGCGAATGTTAAATACCCCGTTTTACTTGCGTGAACGGGGATTTTTTGTTAACTTTGTACACAGAAAAAACGGGGAGATTATTTTCCCTGAGTGTTCTTTGACTTGTTGTTTCGTCGGTAGTTTCCTTTGTTTCCTTGCTTACCACCTTGTCTGCCACCCTGCTTGCCACCATTCTTGCCACCATTCTTGCCACGATAGCGCTTGTTTGATTTGCCTGACGGTTTGCCTCCCTCCGTCACCTTATATTCAGGAGCCTCGCCAATGCCCTCTGGCAGAGTGTTCTTATGTATATCACGCTCTATGAACCGCTCTATCTTGCGGAAATAACCCATCTCGTCGTCAGCCACCAGGGTTATTGCCACACCGTCGCGCTCAGCACGTGCCGTACGTCCGATGCGATGCACATAGTCCTCTATATCGCGCGGAACATCATAGTTTATCACCATCTGTATGTCGTCAATGTCTATGCCTCGCGCCACAATATCTGTTGCCACCAGCACCTCAACCATGCCAGCCTTGAAACGGTACATTATATCGTCACGCTCAGCCTGAGACAGGTCGGAATGCATAGCGCCACAGTTCACGCCCAACTGTTTGAGTGCGGCGTTTATCTCCTTCACTCTCTGCTTTTTACCTGAGAATATTATAGCTCTTGTTAAACCATATTGCTGACCAGCTTCTGTGGTAAAACCATTCTTGAAAATGCTCTTGAGTATGGGCAGTTTCTGCGGAGCATAACACACATAAGCCGACTGCTGAATCTTCTCTGCTGGTTTGCTCACGGCTATGCGCACGTTGACGGGATTATGGAGCAGCGTGTGAGCCAGACGGTTGATGTTATCGGGCATAGTGGCGGAGAACATGATGGTCTGACACTTAAATGGTCCCTTCACCCCCGTCTGTGGATTGACACCTATCTGTTTGGCTATCGCCATGATATCGTCAGAGAAACCCATATCGAGCATACGGTCTGCCTCGTCAAGAATAAAGAATGACAGGCGCGAGAGGTCAAGGTTGCCCATCTGCATGTGTGAGATAAGTCTGCCAGGAGTGGCTATCACCACTGAAGCACCCTTGCGCAGGGCTGCCAGTTCCTGATCATATCGTCCTCCGTCGTTGCCTCCATATACAGCCACCGAACTGATGCCGTCGAGATAGTAAGAAAAACCCTGCATAGCCTGGTCTATCTGCTGAGCCAGTTCACGTGTGGGAGCCATGATAAGGCAGTTTACGGCATCCTCAGGAAATCCTCCATCGTCGAGCAGGGAGAGCACAGGCAGAAGATAGGCAGCGGTTTTGCCCGTTCCCGTCTGCGCCACGCCCATAATGTCGTGACCCTCTATAATCTGGTCGATACATGCAGCCTGTATAGGTGTACACTTGTCGAAGTGCATATCCCACAGGGCATCGAGTATGTTGTCATTAAGTAGTGTTTCGTCGAAATGGAGGTCGGTCATATAGTTTTATGGTTCAAAATTTCTAATTCCTAATTACTAATTCCTAATTACTAATTCCTAATTACTAATTCCTAATTACTAATTAATTTGGTGCTTTTTTATAGCAGAAATAAGCCACGATGGCAAAGATGATGTTCGGAGTCCATGCAGCGAGCATCGGCGGAGCACCTGCATTGATGGCAAAGGTGGAGGAAACGGTCTGCAGCATGATATAGACAAAGCTCAGCACCAGTCCCAAACCGAGATACATGCCCATGCCGCCTTTACGCTTACGTGATGACAACGAGGCACCGATGATGGTGAGTATGAAGGAGGCAAACGATGTGGCTATGCGCTTGTGGTACTCCACTTGATATCGCACTACGTTTGCAGAGCCACGATTTATCTGTTTATCTATATAGTCAGCCAACTGGGGTGAGGTAAATGTCTCCTGCTGTCCTTTGGAATATACCAGGTCGGTGGGTTCCATGAAGATGAGAGTGTCAAGTTTCATTCCTGAAGTGATAGTCTCGCGCACTCCACGCATATTGCGTATCTTCCAGTTGGAGAGTTTCCAGTGGTATTTGGAATCAGATATGGTGTCATACTGAATCTCGGTGGCTGTGAGATGCGAAACGAGTTTCTTGTTCTCAAACTTATCGAGACAGAAGCCGTAACCCCTCTTCATTATATTGTCATAATGCTGCATGTAGGCTATCACACCCTTATCCACCTGCAGCTGCACGTTCTCTGCTGAGGTGTTCTTACGGCTGTTCTTGTAGAGTGCCTCAAAGTTTTGCCTTATTACCGTACCGTGAGGAATGACATAGGCTGAGAGTCCGTAGTTGAGCACCGAAATGAGCACACACGATATCATGTATGGCTTGAGCATACGCTTAAAACTGATGCCCGATGCCATGATGGATATCACCTCGCTGTTGCCTGCCATCTTCGATGTGAAGAAGATAACGGCAATGAAGACAAACAGAGGCGAGAAGAGGTTGGCAAAATAAGGTATGAAGTTGGCGTAATAGTCAAAGACGATAGCCTTCCACGGCGTGTGGTACTGCTCAAACTTGTTGAGGTTCTCGTTGAAGTCTATTACTATGCTGATGCTGATGATGAGCAGGATGGAGAAGAAATAGGTGCCGATGAACTTGCCTATGATATAGCGGTCAAGTCGCCCTATGAACCGTGAATAGTCATAGGAGCGAATGGCTTTTATCTTTTTGTTGTTAAGCAGTCTTTTCAGCATTTTTTCAGTTCTTCTTCCTCTTCCTCTATCTTCCTCAGTTCTTCCTCTATCTCCCTCTATCTTCTTCTATCTCCCTTCTCCTACAATCTTCGCTGCATATCGTTAATAACGGAGCGTTTCCACTTTGTGAAATCACCCATCATGATATGCTTGCGAGCATCACCCACCAGTTGCAGATAGAACGAGAGGTTATGTATAGAGGCTATCTGCAAGGCAAGATATTCCTTAGCCTTAAACAGATGGTGCAGGTAAGCCTTAGTGGTAACACGGTCAACATCACACCCGTAACGGTCTATCGGGGTGAAGTCATCCTCCCATTTCTTGTTGCGTATGTTGATAGTGCCGTCATAGGTGAACAGGAGTGCATTTCGTCCGTTGCGGGTAGGCATTACGCAGTCAAACATATCCACACCTCGCTCTATATTCTCGAGTATATTCCACGGAGTACCCACCCCCATCAGATAGCGGGGCTTATTCTTGGGCAGTATTTCGTTCACCACCTCCACCATATCATACATCACCTCAGTGGGCTCGCCAACGGCAAGTCCGCCGATAGCATTACCGTCGCAACCCTTGTCGGCTACGAATTTGGCTGACTCCTGACGCAGGTCCTTGAAGGTGCAGCCCTGAACGATAGGAAACAGACTCTGCTCATAGCCGTAGAGAGGCGGACGCTCGTTGAAACGCTTTATGCAACGGTCGAGCCAGTTATGGGTGAGCGTGAGACTGTGACGGGCATACTGCCAGTCGCTCGCACCTGGAGGACACTCGTCAAACGCCATGATGATATCGGCACCTATCACTCGTTCGGTATCCATCACACTCTCTGGGGTGAAGATATGGCGCGAACCGTCGATATGACTCTGAAACTCACACCCCACCTCGCTCAGTTTCCTGATGCCTGTGAGCGAGAACACCTGAAAACCGCCTGAGTCGGTCAGTATGGGTCTGTCCCACCCTATGAACTTATGCAGTCCGCCTGCCTTGTGCAGTATGTCAAGACCTGGGCGCAGATACAGGTGATAAGTGTTGCCAAGTATTATCTGTGCTAAGACCTGCTTCTTGAGTTCTGAGAAATGCACCGCCTTGACGCTGCCCACCGTACCTACTGGCATGAAGATAGGCGTGAGAATCTCGCCGTGAGCGGTGGTTATCTTGCCTGCCCTTGCCGAACTGTAGTCATCGGTGTATTGTAGTTTAAAAGTCATATCGCTTTATTTGAATGATACAGGGTTGGCTACTTTCTCCTTGGTGAGGGCGAAATCCCACACGTCTGAAACGTTCTCAACATAGTGGAATGACACTCCCTTGAGGTATTCATCTGGTATCTCCTCAATATCCTTACGATTGGCTTCGCAAAGCATAATATCGGTGATGCCAGCACGTTTGGCTGCAAGTATCTTCTCCTTTATACCACCCACTGGCAACACCTTGCCGCGAAGGGTTATCTCACCCGTCATCGCCACGTTCTTGCGCACCTTACGCTGGGTAAGTGCAGAGGCTATGGAGGTGGCTATGGTGATGCCTGCTGACGGACCGTCCTTTGGCGTTGCACCTTCTGGCACGTGGATGTGTATGTTCCAGTTGTCGAATATCGCAGGGTCGATACCTATCTTCTCGGTATGTGCCTTGACATACTCCAGGGCTATCGTGGCACTCTCTTTCATCACGTCGCCCAGGTTGCCCGTAAGGGTGAGCTTGCCGCCCTTGCCTTTCGACAGGCTGGTCTCGATGAAGAGTATCTCGCCTCCCACACTGGTCCACGCCAATCCTGTCACCACACCAGCATAGTCGTTGCCCTGATAGATATCACGATAGAATGGCGGTTTGCCAAGCAAATCCTCAAGATTCTCAGGTGTTATCTTATCATAAGGCAGGGCTCCGTCACGAGTGAGGTAGAATGCCAGTTTTCTTAGACATTTGTTTATCTGCTTCTCCAGTTGTCTCACACCGCTCTCACGCGTGTAGCGCTCTATAATCTTCTCGAGCGTTGGCTTGCGGAAGGTGAGCGACTTATAGGCTTTCAGTCCCGTCTTATCCTTCTCGCGAGGCACCAAGTGGCGCTTGGCTATCTCTATCTTTTCCTCTGTGGTGTAGCCGCTTACCTCTATTATCTCCATACGGTCACGCAGGGGCGCAGGGATGGTTGAGAGGTCGTTGGCTGTGGCTATGAACATCACCTTTGAGAGGTCATAGTCCAGATCGAGGAAGTTATCATGAAAAGCACTGTTCTGCTCTGGGTCGAGCACCTCAAGCAAGGCTGAGGCAGGGTCGCCGTGATTGGTGTTCTGTGTCACCTTGTCTATCTCGTCGAGTATGAAGACGGGGTTGCTTGAACCAGACTTCTCAATGTTCTTGATTATCCTGCCAGGCATAGCACCCACATAGGTACGACGGTGACCGCGAATCTCGGCTTCGTCATGCAGTCCGCCCAGACTCACCCTGACATACTTTCTACGCAAGGCATCGGCTATGCTCTTGCCCAGACTGGTCTTACCCACTCCTGGAGGACCATACAGGCAAAGGATTGGTGACTTGAGGTCGCCACGCAGCTTCAGCACGGCGATATATTCCAGTATGCGCTCCTTCACCTTCTCCATACCGTAATGGTCGCGGTCGAGTATCTTCTGAGCCCTTGCAAGGTCCATGTCGTCATCAGTAAACTCGCCCCAAGGCAGATCGACTATCTGTTGCAGGTAAGAGAGTTGCACGTTGTAGTCGCTTGACTGAGGGTGCATCTGCTTCAGGCGCTCCATCTCCTTGTTAAAGGCTTCCTCTACCTCTTTGCCCCATTTCTTCGTCTTCGCCTTCTCCAGCAGTTTTGCCACCTCTGGCGATGAGTTTTCCTCACCCAACTCCATATTGATGGTCTTGAGCTGATGACGCAGGAAATACTCCTTCTGCTCATTGTCTATGGTGTGCTGGGTACGGTTTTGTATGTCGAGCTTGAGGTTAGCATACTGTATCTCCCTGTTGACAAACTCCAATAGTTTGTAAGCACGGAGCTTGAGGTCGCCAAGTGACAGCAGTTCCATCTTCTCGCTCAACTTGAGCGGTATATGGTAAGACACCATATTGATGAAGAACTCCGCATCCTCTATGCTGTGAAGCGACAACTGCAACTCAAAGGGCAGCACATCACTCTTGTCGATGAGTTCGGCTACTCTTGCCCTGAGGTCGCTGATGATGGTTGAAAACTCTATGTTGTCTGCCTTAGGTTTCTTCTCCTTGGCAGGCACTATGTGGGCACGAAGGAAGGGTTCCTCAGTCACCACATCTGATATGCGGCAACGGGTCAGTCCCTGGGCTATGAAGGCATAGCGGTTAGACTGGCCTGGTATCTCAAACACCTTGATAAACTGTGATATCACACCATATTCGCACAAGTCCTCGGCTGAGGGCTCTTCTATGTTGATGTCTTTCTGACAGAACATAGCAAAGTGCTGCTTGGGGTGCTTCTCTATGTACTTCACCAGCTGCTTGGTAGCGTCACGCGCTATGGTTACTGATGCCAGCACACCTGGGAAGTTTACCATGTTACGGGTGATAAGGACTGGCATATCGCCCTCCTTGCCTGCACCGAATATTTTGTTTATATCACCGTCAAACTCAGCAAACATACGTAATGGAGAGTCTTGTGACGATGCCATTTCATGAAATATCATATATCTTTATACCTACTTCTTCCTACTATTTCTTGCTTCTTTTCTTTACCTTCAGCTTAGGAATACGAACCTTTTCGCCTGCCTTCACCTCCTTGGTTTCGTTGAAGGCTTCTACATAACACTCCATACCTGGACCAAAATAAGCCTTGGATATTCCCTTGAGTGTCTGTCCCTTGTAAACGGTGACTATAGTATCTACTCCTACTATTGAATAAGCGCCGTATTTCACACGTGCGTCCTTATTATATTTATCGAAATCTTCTGCCTGTGCCTGTTGAACCTGAGCCTGCTGAGCCTGAGTCTGTGCCTTAGCTTCTGCCTGTGCCTTCTTGGCGGCTTCTTCCTGCTGAGTCTTGGCTACTTCTTCCTGCTGAGTCTTGGCTACCTCTACCTTCTGTGGCTGCTGAGCTTCTCCTCCCTTGTTTGAGGCGAAATAGCCTGCCAAACAGAGCACTACAGCACAGATTACGCCTGCTACCACATACTTCAGTTTGCTTGAAGACTCCTCTGTAGCTGGCTCCTCTTTTACCTCAACCTTTGGCTCTTCTTTCTTTGGCTCTACCTTTTGGGGTTCTACAACCTTTGGCTCTTCAACTTTCTTTGGCTCTTCTACCTTGGGTTCGGGTTTTTCAGGCTCTTCAACCTTAGGCTCCTCAACTGGCTTTACCTCTTCCTTCTTAGGCTCCTCAACAGGCTTTGGCTCTTCCTTCTTCACCTCTTCCTTCTTAGGTGCTGTGGTATCGTTGCCGTCAACTATGACGGTCTCAAATTGGGCGAATGGCTTGTTCACCATATCCTTCATCACGGCATCGGGGGTGAAGGTTATCTTGTCGTGAGCGGCGATAACCACTCTCTCGCCTGTATTCACGTTTACCGAACTGCGTTCCTTCACCTCCTGGAGTTTGAAGGTACCGAAGCCCTTAATCTTTACTATACGGTCCTGAACCAATCCGTCGTTGATTACCTCTACCACGTTCTGCAGGAAATCATCTGCTACCGCCATTGACATCTTGTGCTTCTCCACAAGAAGTTTTGCTATATCTTTTATTGTTGCCATAATTATCCCTTAATCTTGTCTTTTAATGATGTTCTTGGCTTGAAGTTCACCACGAGTTTTGGTGGAACGAGCATCTTCTGACCTGAAGCGGGATTGACTATCACTCTCTCCATACGCTTCTTCACGTCAAATGTGCCCAATCCTGACACTGCAACTGAATTGTCCTCACACAGCAGGTCAACAATGCCGTGCATCGCTGTCCTCACCACATTTTGTGCATCACCAGCAGGCAGTCCCGTCTTCTGGGCCAATGCTGCTATAAACTCCTTGTTGTTCATCCTATTTTACTTTTTACTTTTTACTTTTTACTTCCATAAAGGTCAAACTCCTCCGATCCCGTTATCTCCACCTCATAGAACTGACCTATCTCCAAATCTTCGTCTATGGGTATCAGCACCTCGGGGTCAACCTCTGGCGAAGAGTATTCCGTTCTGCCCACATACCAGTCGCCCTCCTGTCGGTCTATTATCACCTTGAAGGTCTTGCCTATCTTCTCTGCCATCAGTTCGGCTGATATGCGTTGCTGCACCCTCATCAGTTTGTCGAGTCTCTGCTGCTTCACCTCCTCTGGCACATCGTCCTTGTAGTGTTCGGCGCTGTATGTACCTTCTTCCTCTGAGTAGGCAAAGGCTCCCATACGCTCAAAGCGTGCCCACTTCACAAATTTCACCAGTTCATCGAACTCCTCGTCCGTCTCGCCAGGGAATCCCACCATCAGCGTGGTTCTCAGCGTTATGCCTGGCACCTCCTGCCTCAGTCTGGTGATGAGGTTCATGGTCTCTTCCTTGGTGGTGTTGCGACACATCCTCGTCAGCACCGATGTTGAGATATGCTGCAAGGCTATGTCCATATACTTGCACACATTCCCCTTCTCTCTCATCACCTCAAGCAGTTCCATAGGGAATTGGTTAGGGTAAGCATAGTGCAGCCTTATCCACTCCACACCCTCAATGTCTGCCATCTGCCTTATAAGGTCGGCTATCCGTCTCTTGCCGTAGAGGTCTATGCCGTAATAGGTCAGCTCCTGGGCTATTATCTGAAACTCCTTCGTGCCCTCGCTCACCAGCTCTCTCACCTCGTCGAGTATCTCCTCTATGGGTCTGCTCACGTGCTTTCCCGTTATCAGCGGAATGGCGCAATAGGCACAGTGGCGGTCGCAACCTTCTGATATCTTTATATATCGGTAGTGGCGTGGCTTGTCCTTGCCGTATCTGTCATGCTTCAGCGTCTGGTCTTCGCCCACCGTTGGCAGGGCTTCGGCAAGCTGGTTCCAGTCGAATTTGCCGTAGTATCTGTCCACCTCGGGTATCTCTGTCTGCAACTCCTTCAGGTAGCGTTGCGACAGGCATCCCATAACATACAGCCTGTCTATCTCGCCCTGCTCCTTTGCCTCTGCAAACTCCAGTATGGTGTTCACGCTCTCTTCCTTGGCATCGCCTATGAATCCGCAGGTGTTTATCACCACGGTATCACCCTCCACCTCCGTAGCGTCGATGTGGCATTCATACCCTTTCTTCCAAAAGAGTCTCTGCAGCCTCTCGCTATCCACGAGGTTCTTGGAGCAACCTAACGTCACTATGTCTATCCTGCCCTGCTTCACTCTCCAAACAGACTGTTGACAAACTCTCTTCTGTCAAACTCCTGAAGGTCTTCCATGCCCTCGCCCAGTCCTATATACTTCACTGGCACCTTGAGCTGGTCTGATATTCCTATCACCACACCACCCTTGGCAGTGCCGTCGAGCTTGGTTATTGCAAGACTGGTTATCTGGGTTACGTTAGCAAACTGACGAGCCTGTTCAAAGGCATTCTGACCTGTTGAGCCGTCGAGCACTAACAGCACCTCGTCTGGTGCCTCTGGCATCACCTTCTTCATCACGTCCTTTATCTTCTTCAACTCGTTCATGAGGTTCACCTTGTTGTGCAGTCTGCCTGCCGTGTCTATTATCACCACATCGGCACCGTTGGCTTTGGCTGATGCAAGGGTGTCGTAAGCCACACTGGCTGGGTCGCTGCCCATCTGCTGTTTCACCACTGGCACCCCTACTCGCTCGCCCCATGCCACAAGCTGCTCTACGGCTGCTGCCCTGAAGGTGTCAGCAGCACCGAGATACACCTTCTTGCCTGCCTGCTTGAATTTATAGGCAAGCTTACCTATCGTGGTGGTCTTGCCCACTCCGTTCACTCCTACCACGAGTATCACGTAAGGCTTTGACGTTCCGTTCCCGTTCCCGTTAAAGTTCCCGCTCCCGTTAACGTTCCCGTTCTCGTTCCCGTTAACGTTCCCGTTCCCGTTATCATACTCCTCCAGGAGTCCAACGATTTCCTCTCTCAGTATATTATTGAGTTCTGACGTCGAAACATACTTGTCCCTTGCCACTCTCTCCTCTATTCGCTCTATCACCTTCAGGGTGGTATCAACGCCCACGTCACTCGTCACGAGCACCTCCTCCAGGTTGTCAAGCACGTCGTCATCCACCTTATCCTTGCCTGCCACCGCACGCGTCAGTTTCTCAAAGACACTGCGCTTGGTCGTCTCAAGCCCTTTGTCCAGAGTTTCTTTCTTTTCCTTACTGAAAAAACTAAAAAATCCCATTTTATCGTCTAAAAACTATACATTAGATTGCAAAGTTAATAAAAATTTCCCTTTTCATCGAACATTCTCCACCATTTTATTATATTTTTTGATTAGTATTAAAAAAAATTGCACATTTTGTTTGGTTAGTGTGCAAAAAATGACTACCTTTGCACAAAATACGAAATTTTGTGCAATAAATGGAAAAGACAGCCAGTTTTAATGCTTGCATCGAGCAAGCCATCCTCAATTATTGGGATCTCGATGCATTAACCGATTACAAAGGTGCTACCCTGCAGTATCACGATGTAGCACGTAAGATTGAAAAACTACACATTCTTTTTGAAAATAGTGGTGTGAAAAAGGGTGACAAGATTGCCCTCTGCGGACGTAATATGAGCAACTGGGCAGTGGCATTCCTTGCTACCCTCACCTATGGCGCTATTGCAGTACCTATTCTGCATGAGTTTACTGCCGACCAGATTCACCACATCGTCAACCACTCCGAGGCACGACTGCTCTTTGTGGGCGATGTGGTGGCTAAGCAGATAGACCCAGCCAAGATGCCCGACCTCGAGGGTATCATCAATATCATCGACTATTCGCTGATGATTTCACGCACCGAGCAGCTCACCTATGCCCGTGAGCACCTCAACGAGTTCTTTGGCAAGAAGTTCCCCAAATACTTCCGCAAGGAGTCCGTTAATTATTATAAGGAGGAAAGTCCTGAGCAGCTCTGCATCATCAACTACACCTCAGGCACCACAGGTTTCTCTAAGGGTGTTATGATTCCTTACCGTGCCATGTGGTCAAACCTCGACTTCGCTGGCGTGGTGCTCGACGATGTGTTGAATCCTGGCGACAACACCATCTCCATCCTTCCTATGGCTCACATGTATGGCATGGCATTTGAGTTCATCAAGGAGTTTATGTCTGGCTGTCACATCTACTATCTCACGCGCGTACCTTCTCCAGCTGTTGTGGCTCAGGCGTTCACTGATGTCAAACCTATCATCATCATCGCCGTGCCTCTCGTTATCGAGAAGATAATACGTAAGAAGGTGTTCCCTAAGATCACCCCAACCATCAAGATGCTCATGAAGACACCTATCCTGGGGGCTAAGATCAAGAAGAGGATTTTCAACCAGGTGTATGAGGCGTTCGGAGGCAAACTCTACGAGATGATTATTGGTGGTGCTGCCCTCAATCAGGAGGTGGAGCAGTTCCTCAAGGATATACAGTTCCCTATCACCGTGGGTTATGGTGCCACCGAGTGTGCGCCTATCATCACCTATGCCGACTGGAAGACCCATAAGACTGGCTCTTGTGGCAGAGCCGTTGTACACATGGAGGTGAAGATAGACTCTAAGAATCCACAGAAGGAGCCAGGCGAGATACTCGCCCGTGGCATGAATGTGATGCTGGGCTATTACAAGAATGACGAGGCAACAGAGCAGACACTCGACAAGGATGGGTGGTATCACACTGGCGACCTCGGCATTATGGATAAGAAAGGCAACGTCTTCATCAAGGGACGTTCCAAGAATATGCTCCTTGGTCCTTCAGGACAGAACATCTTCCCTGAGGAAATAGAGGATGCACTCAACTCACTGCCTTACGTCATGGAGAGCATCATCGTGCAGCGCGACCAGAAACTCGTGGCACTCGTGCACCCTGACCTCGAGACCTGCTCTGCCAACAATATGAGCAGCGACGACGTGGAGCAACAGATGAAGCAGAACCTTGAGCAACTCAATGCTACCCAACCAGCCTACTGCAAGGTTTCCTACATCGAGATTCACGACGAAGAGTTTGAAAAAACTCCTAAGAAGTCCATCAAGCGATTCCTGTATAAATGATGGAGGTTAAAGTTTAAAGTTTAAAAGTAATGCGCTAAGTGCAAAAGGTGCAAAAGGTGCGCCAAGCTCCACAGCCCAGCGCACTCTAGTTGTCTTAGTTGTCTTTTTAATCTTAGTTCCCGTTAACTCTCCCGTTCCCGTTAACTCACCCAAAGAACTTTGGGGAGCTCACCGCCAGGTCGTAGCCTAACTCTGCGTATGGTCGCATCTTCGCCACCTGAGCGTGGTTTGCGCCCATCTCTACCCGTGTCATAGCGAGCAGTAGTTGCACAACGAGGTCGCGGTTCTTGAGGTCTATCTCAGTGTCGCAATCCACCGTAAAGGGCTCGCTCTGCCTGAGCCCCATGAAAGCAAACACCGCCTTAATGTATTCCACAGTGTTGTTCTCAGAGCGTGGTGCCCAAGTTTCTATTATCTGTGGCACGGTCTTCAGTCCCCGCTTAGCGTATGAGCGTAGTATCATCACTGCTGCCCTGTAGCCGAAGCTGAATGTTGCGAACACTACGAAGCCCCTGCTGCTTTTCAGTTTACTGCCCATCCAGTTTGTGTCCTTGTTGAAACGTATGTTCAGCGGATTGCAGTTGCGATAGGCTAATGTGTGTACGAAATCTATTTTTCTTGTCATAATGTCTGTTTATTTTTTATTTCCTTCAAACTTATTCTTATACTCATTTGTTTTGCAATAGTTGCCAGTAACCTCGTCATATACTATGTGCCCTCGCTTAACCCATTGTCGCAGCGTTGAGGCGCCATTACCGTTTTTGCCTTGCTGTTGGCGCATCATCTGGTATTGCTCCCTGCTGAACTCATCAGGCAACAGCTGTAGCAGGTTTTGCGGTCCTGACTGGCGTTGTATCTCCATCTCATCATGCAGCTCACGTTCCAGCTGTTGACCGAAGTAGAGCATTTTGCACCACAGGTTATACTGCTCTGACCAGCGTACGAAGTCGGCTATCGTCTTATCCCACTGACACCCCTGAGCCACGTAGAGCACCATACCTTTGAGCCATGCTATCACGTTAGCTCGGTAAGAAAACACTCTGTATGCTTCTGAGTCGTAGAGCTTTGCTGCATCGCAATTCTCCTGACGTATCTCGAGTGCCAGTTTATGCGCCTCCTTGCATTCTATCAATCCGCTGGTGGCATCCAGACGCTCTGTATAGGGTTTCAGTTCCTCGGCAAATGTGTGGTCGTATATGCCCATCACGGGTGCCTGGTCTTGATCTTCCTCTGTACATATTATGGTGGCTATATCCAGTCGGCTCACCGTACCGTCATTCACCATCTTGCGGCAGAATCTCTGTGCATTAGGCGGAGTGGTCGATGCGTTGAAGTTCCACCTCAGCGGTGCCATGCCCGACACTGAGTCGGTACCCACGCGCTCCTGTCCTGCCATAGAATTGTCAAATGCTTTGCGAATGAGCAGTCCCACTTCGTCGATAGAGTTGCGCGAGGTTACCTTCTTCAGTGCCTCTATCTCGTCAACGATAGTATAGATATATCTCTCACCGTTGTTATTGACATCCACTATGCGCTGGTTGAACACCGCATCCGTCAGGTTGTCTATGAGCATCTGTATGCAGATGTCAGTCGGACGTGGGTCTTTCTTAGGCTTAGAATAGGGATTCTTCTGCTTCCATTCTTCCTCGCGCCTTCGGTTAGGTATATCCCTCTGGCGTATATCCTCCATTATATACTCTATAGGTTTCTTTATAGAGCCCTTGCCTATTGACTGTCTGCCTATCAGCACATTCATGAATGTAGCCTCGTGCTCCACGTTGTCCCAGTATCTGAACTTTACCCCATGCAGGTGAGCACCCAGCGCAGGGAATACCGCACTCGCCACAGCAGGCTTGTAGATGTCAGGCACATTCTTTGTCAGCAGCTTTATCAGTTTAGGCAGTCGCTTCGGCATAGGAGGTGGAGTAACCATCGTGCCGCCACAAGCCTTCATCCCTTGATTCTCCCTCAGGCTATGCAACACCTGTCTCAGTCTGTATGGCATACCCTTCTTAGGTTCCTTCAGCGCACTCTCCAGTGTTCTGCGCCATTCAGCCTCGTCCTCTGCCGAACACGTGCCGTCAGCCCTCATCCAGTAGTTGGGAATCACGCCGAGCATTCTCTCCAGCGAGTAGCCGCAGATGCTCCTCAGGGTCACAGCCAGCTCAAAGGTCAGCACATTGCGGTCGCCGTCAACAGGCGTCTTGCCGTCATTATACAGTTCCCAGTACTTAGCTATAATATCCTTAAACGGTATTCCGTTATATGAATCATAGGTGCTGTATTTCGAACTGTCACACTGTAACGCTGTAACGCTTTCCTCGTTCCCGTTATCCTCCCACGGCCTGTAGTGCTTATTCGCCTTCTTAGCCCCAGCAGGCACATCCTCTTCGCCACGACGCTGGCGCTCCTGCAACAGCTCATACTCAGCCTCACACTCCTCAGCCGTCATAGGTTCGGTGAACAGGCAGTCATCCATAAAGGGCAGGTCGTCCTCGCTTCCGCTCGTAGAGAACACCACCCTCTGCAGGTCCTTGGCAGAAGTGTCCATCTCCACCTTCAGGATGGTTGCCACCCTCACCTGATTCTCCAGTATCGTGGTGCCCCTCAGTCGCTCACACACCAGGTGCCAGCCGCCGCTTGCCGAGCGTTCCAGCATCCTCAGTCCTATCTCGTCCTTCTTCTCCATAACGAGCCTCTTGATACGCTCCGAGTGCGCCTCGTCATAGCAGTCCACATCGTGAAAGAAATAGCTGCCTATGCTCTTGCAACCAGCCAGCGGACCATTCACGTGACCTATGTTATACGCCAGTTGCAGCAGTTTCCTCTTCTCCTCCTGATTACCCCTCTTAGCCTCAGCCAGATGAGCCACGTTCTCAGCCGCATTACGCAGAGCCATCAGCTCCTCGCGGTTCTTTATGGGGAGGGCAAACTTGCGCTTGCCCTCGTAATAAATCTTGTATATCATAACTATTCTAATTGTCAATTGTCAATTTTCAATTATCAAATTCTTCATCACCTTCTGCGCTATGGCGCTCGCCTGGCGCACCAGCTGCTTAGGCAGTTCGTCCACCAGCTGCTCAGGCAGAGAGAACACGAAGTAGTATCTGCCGTCTCTGCCTAATGACAGCGAACAGTTGTCGTCCCTGAACATCGGTTTGTTCTTCACCCTCTTCGGCAGTTCCGTGATATACACATTGCCGTCTCTCATCAGCTGCACCTTGCAGTTAGTCACCGCGGCATCTATGCGCACATCCTCGCAGCACATAAACTCTGCATGCATCATGTTCTCCACTCTGCCGATGGTCATCAGTCCATCCAGCGTTACTTCTTTCTCGTTCTTTTTGTTTTGCTTTCTGTTAGCCATAATCTTGAGTTGTTTTTAAGTGAGAGAAGATTTGAGAAAGGGCCCTACATCATTTCTGACGCTCATGATTCTCTCAGCTTCAACTCAGCGACCCTCTAAATCTCCCTTAGTCGGGCGACTTGTTGAGTCTGGATTAATAAAATGTTGTCTTAGTTGTTTTCTAAAGTTATCGTTATCGTTCCCGTTAACGTACTCGCTCTGCGAGTCATTACAATGGTTTCACCTCATACCCCTCAGGCAGGTAACACTTGATGTTATTAAACGAGCGACCCTCGTTAGCCGACAGTCTGAAGAACATCCTCACGTCCATCAGCGTGCCCTCCGTCATAGCCTTCCTGAGCAGCTGCTCATCCAGTTCGCCATGCACCTGCACACAGGCACTCTGCTCATAGGGCTCGCCATTGAATCCCTGCTCCTGCCAGGCGATGTCAAGTTCTCTTACCGTCCATTTCATTCCCGTCTTCTGACTGATGCCAGTCTTCTCAGCGCCAACGCGCACAATCTTAGCTGTTCTTTTCATTGTTGATTAAAAGATTTAATTTGTTTAATAATGTACATGCGAGGATTTTCCTTACACGGCAAACAGAGTTTTTTATCTGATTGCAATGCAAAGTTACTACCATCCCCTTACCTACAGATTGTTTCTTGAAAGGCGTTCTCTAACATTCTCCGATATTCTCCAACATTCTCTGATATTCTCTAAAATTCTCTCCGTAGGGCACAAAAAAAGCACCAGAACCATTCAGTTCTGATGCTCTATTATCCGTAAGTTATATGTAAAAATCTACTTCTTATAATACTTCATAAATGTCTTTTCACTATATCCCTCACCATTAGGCATACCCAGCCTCACAAGTTCATTGTAAGCCCTCTTTGCCTCTTGGGGTAAAAGTATTCTTCCTTCATCTCTCATCTCGCTCAGGTAGGAACATATCTCTTGTATTCCCTGACTGCTCACCAGTCGCTTAATCTCCCTGTGCACCTTCCTGCCCTCAGCCTCGCTAATAGACGGATGAACCAGAAATGTCTGTTGCTCATCAGCCTCTGCACCATCTTCATTCACCCCTGTCTGCTCTGCATTCTCAGCCTGCTTCTCACCATGATAGTTGTTGGTAACATTCTTCACACCACCAGCCTCTATCACATCACCATGCACATTACCCTTTATAAATATCGACATACTGATTAAGCTTTATCAATTATTATTTTCCAATAACCAGACTTGTTGCCTCCTTCTCGTACTATGATACCTTTTTCTTGTAAGGACTCAATATCACGAAGAATGGTTCTGTTGACAACACCTGTCTTTTGTGACATTTCTCTTATTGTCACATAAGAATTATTACGCATTAAGTTCAAGATAAGTCTCTGTCTTTCAGTTAATTCATTAGTGACTTCTTTTGTGACATCATTGGTGACATTTTCTTTTACTATCACGCTGAAGGCTGTCAGATAGTCAACATTGAATTCTGCTTCTGGACTATTGTTCTGTCGTAACAGTTCCTGCACCTCTCCTATACCATGATTAAACATGTTTACGTAGTTCAGCGTCTTCATTATCCCTGCTACTACGCTGTTGCGATAATCATTCACGTGAGGGAAGTTCTCTGGTCGTGCCTGACCGTATAGTCCACCAGGATTCATTATCTCAATATGGTTGTCATACTGATACAGGCGCGTTGGCATATTAGCTTGATAATCTCGATGCATCACGGCATTCATCATCAATTCACGCAGAGCCTTAAACGGATAGTTCAGCACATCTTTCTCTCTAAGTATGCTCACAGGCACAGGACGCTTTGTCACTATACCATCACGTATGAAGTTCTCCAGTTCGGGTAGCATCTTGTATAGGCAATTCTCAAAGCGACGCTCATTCAGTATTTCGCCACCATTGTTGTTACCCTTGAAGTGTACATATTGTATGTATGCTCCTGGCATGAAGTATTTCGGATTATTGCCAAACATTATCAGAGCTGCATACGTTGGACAATCCCACTGCATACTATATAAGTGCAGTGATGCCAGTTGCTCCTTCAGTGGTCTGGTATCGTTTACCAATGTATCCCTATCTATTGCCAGAGGCAGATATTCCCTTACGATAGTATCAACATCTATATCCTCAAGTTTTGCTTCTCTACAAGGTTGTGTATCGAATGTTGGCAAACTCGCAGCGCAACGTTCTGTAAGTATGCGTTCTTCTTCTGTGCTGGCTATATCCCTTCGTGGACCTATTCTGATAAATGTGCGTCCACGATATCTTACTGGTGTGTTAAACGAAGGCGTAACCTCCACCACTAGCACATCACCCTCAGGAGTGCTGACCTTCTCTGTTGTCATCATAGGAAGAGGCAGAATGTTACCGTCAGAGCGTATGCTACTTATCTTCTTCAGTAGTGTATCATCTACATTTAGTCCGCTTACTTTACCGTCATCTGTAACCCCAATAAGCAGATAACCCTTCTCACGTTTGCCTGTAAGGTCGTTAGCAAAGGCACAGATAGCCTCTTGGAACTTATCCATATTGCCAATTGAGATTGTCTTCTCCAATCTGTAGCTTTCCGTGCAGGCTATTATGTTATATAATTCTTCTGTGGTCATACCTTTATCTGTTATTCACTATTTTCTTTCCCCCACTGGCTATCACATCCTGAGCTTTATCTATAGACACTAAAGGAGTATTATGCTCATCTATCCAGCTGTCGAGGTTTTTAGCCGCATCGCTACGATTTAGAGCCACTAATATTTTTCTTATCTCGTCCACAGTGTCAGTATCACGTTTAAGAAAAGTCTTAACCTGCATCACAAAACGGTCCACAAAATCATCCTCCGTGGGCACTGCTCTCAGCCTCTCATTCTCATCTTTCAGAGTTTGTATCTCAGCCTTCATCTCGGCTATTTCTTCCTGAAAAGACGTTAGCTCCCACCAGCCAGACGGCTTGCCAGGAGAGTGGCGAAAATCAGAAGGATTTCGTTTTAATGTAGTCCTCAGTGTAGCTTCTATATCACTATCTGGTTTCCATTTTATCACCTTCAATACTAACGGGTATAAATCTTGTAATCGGGCTCTTCCTCCCAACTTCTCTAAGGCTTGTTTTAATGCTTCTCTTTGCGTCATTGTAATCTTGACATTGAAGTTCACGATGTGCAAATATACAAAAATTCAGCATCATAACCATAATATCATGACAGGTGAAGATGTTTTTTTGATGCAATTTAACATTTAACATCTGACATTTTCTGTTTCAACATCTTCATTCTGCCTTTTTTGCCAACACGTTTTTGATATGTTCCTGATTTTCCTTACTTATATTGAATAGGTTGTATAGTTGTTTGTTAATATCTTCATTATAGTTGATATAATCATTGTCGTCAGAATAGTCCAACAGGTCAGGAACCTGTTTGGCTAATGATGTCAGTGATTCATCTGTCATCAGAAAGGCAAACCTTATAAGTTCACTCTTAACATACTTATAAAAATTACGAGCCTCTTTTTCAGTCTTAAATGTTTTCAATGCTACACGTGAACGACCAAATACACTATAATTGTCTAATACAGCCAACTGGTTACTACGTTTTTGTCCGCCAGCGTTGGCACTTGATACTACCACTTTCCAGTCATGAATGTACTTTACACCAGATGTTATGTTACTCTTATTTGTTACATACCATCTTGCTCTACCACTCTTGCCTGCCTTGTCATTGGTAAACAATTTCACCTCCTTCTTCTTGTCAAAAGAATCACCAGCGTAATATTCTCTGACGAGTTTTGGATTATCCTCCACAAAACTACTTTCTATTCCAAACAATTTTTGTGATAAAACAGAATCATGCAAATAGGCAAAATCACGTTTCTCAACCACATTGTTTATCTTACCTACAATATCCACATCGAGAGGATTCAGGGGCATGAGTTCTTCTCCAGGATTAGGGGCATCCACTTCTATCCTGTTTCCTGCATTACAATATATATACTTAAAACCTGCTGTTTTCTTTTTTCTTTCTTTCATTACGATAGATATACCATCAGGAATGCCTTGTTGGGTAAACAACTCATTTGCGTCAGGATAGAAGATCAGTTTATTTAGGTGTACATCATTTATCTGCTCTAAGCCGAATTGTGCAAGCCCCTTGCCTGAACGGTGTATCCAGCGCCCTCCTGGGTATATCAGTGATGTGTACTGAGCAAGGTCATTTGCAAGTATTTGAAAATGATGGAAAATACTGGATACTCTTTTCTGTCCGTTTTCTGTATCTTTTTTTGCCACTGTTACCTGATATGGCGGATTGCCTATTATTGCGTCTATTTTCATATTTTCGTCTTGATTTATTTTCCAGAAGCGTTTGCCATCACGCAAGGTGTTGACAACGAGGTCTTTCTTTTCTGAAATGTTTTCTATTAGGTTTGGATAATACTGTGCATTCACCCTTGTATTGCGGAAGCCTGCAAGGGTGCGCTTGGTTATGCTTCGTGCCATTGGGGTCTTGCACACCACAAGTATGTTTTCTTCTATCGTAGCATCCCACAACTGCATGGCGAAGCCGTGACCTACTTCTCCATACTTCTCTTTGGCTGCTTCTACTCTGCTACGATAAATGTTATAGGCAACATACAGGGGATAGAGACCACTCTTTGAGTTAATCTCCAGTATATGGCTCTCAGGGCGGAACACATCGTTTGTCACTTTACCCTGACTCACATATCTTGGTATGTCAAGAGTATGCTCAAACTTCTCGTCATAGAAGCACCAGCCTCCGAGGCAGTCACTCATGTGCATATTGACTACGCGCCAAGGTGTGAGTACCGTCTCCTTGTCTGGATTGCGGAAGGTGTTGAATATGCCTGATATTCGCTCTATACGTTCCTCGATAGTGAACTTATCTGCTGCTCGCGCCATCTCTCTTATGCGTTTGCCTGCCTCACGGAATATGTCGGGGTCGTAGTATTTTTTGAACACTTCAAAGCGATCCTTGTCAACACCTTTAGGCATAAACTCCTCCCATGACTGGTCGTCAATCAGGGATGCGAAATTGTCGATTGTTATTTCTTCTTCCTCACTCTTCAACTCTGCTCCATAGATGAGCAGAGGCATACGAATAGAGATACCTCGCAGTATGCTAATGGCATTCTTGCGCTGGTTGTTCATAGCCTTCAGCTCATCCAGCCGTGCCTGTTCCTCAGGTGTGCGTTCTTTCTTTGGCTTTTTCTCTAAACGTTCTTTTTCTTCATACTGCTCATCAGTGAAGCCTTGATTATTGACATCTATCTTGTCCGTCTTAGCCATAGCCTTGGTGGAGCCGATGATTTTCTTCAGGGCGTCAAACTCCTTTAGCTCAAGTGATGACAGTTTCAGCAGCTCGTCATTATACAGGGTTGCATCCTCGAAGCCACACTGGACTACCTTCTCTATCTGTGCCTTTTTCAGCTGGCTCATCATCTTGTTCACATCGTATGGCTTCATCTGTGAACCTTCGATGGAGATTATAGGGCAGAAGTTGAGGAAATCACCAAGCACTCTACGGTCTTCCTCAGTCTGCTTGCCAGCCTTTGCACTAACCTTTGCTGCCTCTGCAAGCACCCTCAGTGTTCTGTCAGGAGCAAAGTCGAAGGCATAGCATTGTTCCTTCATCCTTCCATGACATTCAAATGGTGTCTGCACTCTGAAGATGGTCTGCATATATTGGGCTGCTGAGGTGCTGTATGAGCCTGCCATCATAAACACAGCAGTCCAAGGCTTGACGCTCACGCCAGTTGTCAGCCTGCCACAGCTCAGCGTGATGGTATAGGTCTGGCTTGGGTCTTCGCCTATAGCCTTGTTCACCATACGCAGTGCCTCATCATTCTCTTCGTCTTCGTCACCATTACCTGCTACGTTGACAATCTTGAAATTGCCAAATACATCATGTGCCTGAAGCTTTGCGCTAAGTGCCCTTGCTGCCTTTACTCCTGGCACAAGCCATAGGGTGTGACGGAATGTTCTGCGAAATGTTTCATTGCTGTAAGGGTACATGCTGTCCTTGTCTTCCTTGCAGAGAAGATTCAGGAAACGGTCAACATCCCTCTCATGTATAAAGGTGTCATCATCCCTCGTCCTGAAAAACTCCTTGAAGTTAAATGCCTTTTCATCCTCTGCATAGTCAGCCATGAGGTTGCCGAGGTCATAGGTATAGATATTGATTGAAGGCAGGGAAGCGTATGGGTTAGGCTCGTAGGGATTATCCACTGCCCATGCCTGCTTTGCCTTCTGCTCCATCACATAATCCCATGTGTAGATTTCCTCCTCAGAATAGTCGTCAAAGAGGTTAAACGGAGTGCCTGACAACTGCAATACCTTTGTGGTCGGCTTGATAAGTTCTTTGAGCACATTCTGACCCAGTTCGGTCTTTGTGCCTTCATGGGCTTCGTCAACTAAGGAAATCCCAAGGGGTAGAGAATATCTCATCGTTCTTGTCAAACTTACCACCTACCTGCTCAGAGCCTCTGAGGTCTTGCATGGAGGCGAAATAGACATACTTAATGCCTTTTGCACTCATCCTTTGAAGTGCTCCAAACTCTTCACCGTTATTCTTTGAACCATATTTGTAGTCATTGCGGTCATAGAATATCTTGCCAAAATCTTCAAACCACCCCTCATCAACTACAGGACGATGGGTGAGAATGAGTGTGCGAGTGTATTCTTCTTCCTTTACAACTTGCAGGGCTGAAAGGGTTTTGCCAAATCGCATCTTGGCATTCCATAGCATGTGGTTGCCCTTCAGGAAACGCTTGCGGGTTTTCTTTATCGCCTCACTCTGCTCAGGACGGAATACTATAGGTGTGCGCCCGTGAGTGATGTCTGAGGGTTTCAGACTTGTTTCGCCCTTCTTTATTGCCTGTATGGCTTTCTTTACGGTTTCAAGGTCACAACAGTACCATTCGTCTGCTCCCTTTACATCAGCAAACTCCTTCTTCTTTATACCTGAACGCTCCAGAACGTGATGCACCTGCTTGTCGTTGAAGGTCATTATCATGCCGCTACGCATGAAGATACTAATCTCCGTGTGTAGCAACTGATAGGCTATGCCTGCCGTTTTGGTGTATTGACGTATGCGACGGTTGGCTGCTTCACGTAAAGCCTCGGAATTATTAAACAGGTTAGTGCCGTCATCCTCATCTATGGTGGTCTCACCTATTTTCAGGCAGTCGCTATGTCGCTCGTCATTGATGGCGAAAACATAGATAAGTTTAGATTTTAGTGTTGATTCGAAGGTTGCCATAAGTCTTAATCGTTTATCAGGTCAACAAATCTTATCTTGCGGTTATTCTCTCCAGTATAGGGGTCTTTATTACCCCAGTCGCGTATAAGGCAGTAAGTGCCGTTGTGCTTGTGGATGTCGTCACTCTGACAGCCTGTGCAGCGTATCATCTTCTCCTGTTCGCCAAAGAGGGTAAGTTCCACTTCCTTCACTCCATCCTTGCAGCTGTCAGGCACCACACCCTTCAGTCCGTCCATCTGCCACAGGTTCCACGAAATGATGTAGGCTATATACTTCATGGACTTCAATTGCGGCTGTCTGCCAAACTTAGCCTTGTAGTATTCTATAAAACTCCACAACAGGGCTTCTCGGGCAAGCAGCAGGTTGTCGCCTTGCCACTCAAAGCCATAGGTGTTCATATAGGCTGTCTGAGCCCATTTCAGCCACTCTGTGCTCCTCTCCACATTCTCGCTTATCACTCGGAGCTTTCTGTCAAGCAGACCTATGCGACGCTCAAGGGGTATTGCCTCGCCAGTGGTGGTGTCATAGCGGCTCACTAAGTAAGGTGCTTCGCCACAAGTAATCTCCATACGAGTAGCCCTCACATAGTCTTTCCACGTCTTACCCTCAGGAAACTCTATCTTGTTGTGGTTTACTCGCCATGTGTGTTTTTCGTGATTCTCAGTATTAAAGACATTCTTTCTGCCAAACCATGCCTCATCAACAAGGTTGTTCTGGGCATTACACACCCATGAGGGGGTGAACACCTCAGCCTTGCCCTTAGCGCGAGCTGTCTGTTCTTCCTTGCTTTTGAGCACGCGAGGTCTTATTACCATTCCCCTCTCGCCTGTTATGAGTTCAGGCAATATGGGGGAATGGTAGCTGTATTCCGAGCCCAGTTCTTCATAGTCGTGCGTAGCCCAGAATATGTTTTTCTGCGTAGTATGATCACGCAGAAGTGCTGCTAACACTTCTTCCGAGATATTACGCAAATCATCTTCCCTAATGTCAACATAGGAAAGATTACCGCCATCACCAGGCGATAGATTCTTTTTAGGGGGCATTTTGCGCTTATAACTAAGACAATAAGCACTTATCGGACTCTCTTGGGCTTAAAACTGCAAGACCTCTATACACGATAAAAGCGTGACCGCTCTTACCGAACATAGAGGCCCTGAGATTGCCCAACCGAAAGATAAGTGACGTCCACGCCTATAAACGCAGACACTCACAATCATCAGTATTTCGGTGTTATAAGAAATTTCTCAGGTTTCTATGTTCTCCAAATAACTGCTAATGTCGTTATTAAATTTTCCAATAAAGTCACACTGTCGCTTACGCTAAAGCTTATATGCCATCAGGTGTGCAGAGCACAAGCGAGGCATCCCTGCCAGTGATCAGTTGCAAAGTTAATAAAAAACTCTCACTCTCCCAAACATTACTCACAAATTTTATACTTTTTCAATGATCCTGAACCACCCCATCTTGATATCACAATTTGTGATTTCAAGTTTCCATCTTCTTAATTATCAGCGATATCTTTCTTTTCTAAGTGTTCCGAAGTTATATTTTTATCTGTTTTGTTTGTTTATTCAAATATTTGTTGTACTTTTGCAACATTAAACAAAGGAATCTAGTTATGACAGCCATACAGATGAACGATGAGAAACAAGCAACCCCTACTCTTCTCAGTGAGGAGGAATTCTTTGCCCGTGTTGACGAGGCAAGGGAACAAATCAAGCAGGGCAAGAGCATTAGTTTCTCAAACCCTCAGAAAATGAATAAATGGCTTAACTCCCTTTGATTTTTCCTTTATCTTGTTCGTCCAAAGCGTGACAGCGTGACAGTGTGACAGTTAGAAAATTCGTAATGGAATACCCCTAAAAGAACCTCAATATTATATTATATATATATATATATAATATAATATTGCACCTATTTCTGCACCAAGTGGTGACCGAAAATCGAACTGTCACACTGTAACGCTGTAACGCCTCGCACATTCGAAATGTTAAAAATGCGAATGCACATTTTGCCACTTTTGTGCTATTTTGATAAAAAGGGGATTATTTTCATAAAAAATGCGCCCATCTGCAACATTCTAACATTCAGCACGTTACACAACCGATTAAAATGCCCTGCAGAGGCAATGCTTTTGCATGCAGAAGGGCTGCCTCTGCACGCAGAAGTAATGCTTTTACACCCCTAAAGCTAAGCCTCTGCAATTCCTCAAAAACAATAGTGTTAAAAGTGCGAAATAATTTGCAGGATTTAAGTTAAAGTAGTAACTTTGCATTGTCATTCGGAAAGAATGACACGTTAACGGGAACGGGAACGGGAACTGAATTTCAAAGGCCACGAAAGGATGTCCCAGAGCGCTCAAAACTAACTAACTAATTATCAATTTTCAATTATCAATTATCAATTAACTAAAGAAAGGAGATTTAAATTATGGCAGTAATTGTAGATGTTTATCAGGACAAGAGAAAGACTGGCAACAACCTGTGGTACGGACGTGCATGGCACCCAGGCATCCTCGACACTCGTGAGCTTTCTAAGCGCATTGAGCAGAACGTGTCAGTGAAGGAGTCAGACGTATATGCAGTGCTCATAGAGCTTGCCAACGTGATGACTTACGAGGTTGCAAACGGCAACAAGTGTCACCTCGACCGCTTCGGCTACTTCGGTGTTTCACTCCGCACCACTGGTGCCCTCACCGAGAAGGACTTCTCTATCAAGGAGCACATCAAGAATGCGAAGGTCATCTTCACCCCAGAGTACACCAAGACCACCAACGTGGTTACTGGCAAGGCTCAGCTCCAGTCTCGTGCCTTCGGCACTAAGGGCGACTTCCAGTTCGTCATCAAGAACCCAGTTACGAAGACTCAGCCTTAAAAGCAAGCCCCTCAATGGGGCTTCGCTTTTAAAAGTTCCAGGGTTTTAAAACAAAAACAAGAATAACCCTTTTTGAAAGTTTGGCACTGTGTGCCTTGTCCTGCTGTAGTCAAGAATCTGATTGTAAGCGAGCTTACATCATATTC
>Ga0247608_10000751_pt1 | contig 49884 bp, 33 predicted proteins | sample 176DNAGHGlowgp2_FD_193490 | JGI IMG/M metagenome (GOLD analysis project Ga0247608, IMG submission 193490) | Sheep rumen microbial communities from Palmerston North, Manawatu-Wanganui, New Zealand - 1766 DNA GHGlow gp2 | ecosystem: Host-associated > Mammals > Digestive system > Stomach > Rumen ...
ACAAAACTATATCATTCTGGCGCTGTTACTGCTGGTAATGTTATTTGATCTCCATAATCATATGTCTGTGATCCTGGTACACTTACTCATGATGGTACATCTCATTCATATACGTATGTCACTGTATATGATTCTAATACACATCCTCATTGTCAATTGCTAATATAATGATTATCTACATCACAACTTCTCACAAATTCTCCTGTAATCGTACAATCCTGGGTTAACATATTTCCACAATCATCATTGATCCATCCACTAAATGAATATACGTTTCCATCAGATGTACTATGTGGAGCTGCTGTAATACTTGTTCATCAAATATTTAATGATTGGTTTGTTATAGATATTGTCGCATTATATCCTTCTGTAACAGATGTTGGACTTACAGTTCCATATCATGTAGGTGTAGCGACAATTGTCACTGTATGTGTCGTAGTAGTATCCATTGTATATGTTACTGTACCAGTAACTTCATTTTCTTCATCATCTTTAAATGTTACTGTACATACCACCTGTCACTGTGATTGAGCTGGCGGTGTCACTACGATTCCATAGCCACTCCATACAGCAGAAGCCTCAGGTACATCACATGAAATACTTCATGTATAGATTGTTCAGCTTCCACATGCTCCATCTTTCACTCACATTTCCTGTCTCAAATCTTCATACAACAGCATAGTTTCCTCTACTGATCATCCATATATCAAATTTCGTGTACTCATATCAGGTAGAGTATCTACGAAAACAAAATGTCATGTTTTAGTGGAGTAATTTCAAAAAGCATCTCTTACATATATAGTTCTAGACAATGTTCATGCATAATTGTTTGCTAATTGGAATACTTGATTAGATTCCCAACCAGTTCAATTCCAACTATATGGATCTGTATTTCCAGTTCATGCACATCCATTATCATTACCCATATTCACTAAAACTTTAGCCCAATTTCACAGTGCACATTCCACTCATGGTGTTTCTGTTATTGTAAAATTAGGTCATTGACTATCATAATTCCATATTAATTCATTACTTGAAGAATTTTCATTTCATGCCAGATCTGTGGCGGCTCATGTATCAATAAACACATTTATCGTTCAGAAATTATCATCAATACTACTTATCTCCCATTCATATACTCTACCTGTTGTCACTACATGAAACTCCTGTATAGTAAAATTATTACCCGATAATGTATCTTGTGTCACACCTACTACATCTTCACCAAATGTTCATGTAATAACCCATGTTCATGCTGACACACAACTATCCACGATATTTCATGTCAACACTACAGTCGGTCATTGTCTATCTATATTAGATACTGTTTCACTACAAATTCATACATATCACACGGCATCAATGACATATCATGTATAAACTCCATTATCACTAACTCAACTAGTATTTCAGTTCGAAGTAAATGTATTTCAATCCCAGCTATATCAAGATAAATTTTGTTCTAAGATAGATATTATTGTCAATTCTACATTTCCACTTGTTGGCGTATTATCATAAGAAATACTACATATAGGTGCCATAGTATCCAATACTACTGGATAATGTTGCCTATGTGTTGCAAAATACCAAGAATCATAAATTTGTCAAACCACGTATTTTAGTCAATCATCTCAATCTAATTGGATTCATGTACTATCATCGACATCCTCTCAATACTTATTTTCAAATACATTTCCATATACATTATAAAATTTCAAAGATCAGTCTCATGTCACTTGTACTGTTGCATTTCCACTAGTAATACTTGGTCGTACATTTACTGTCAATGTTGTTTTATTCAAATTTGATCAAATATAGTGGCTTGTATTTATATAATTTGGTGCAAAATCAATATTATTCCATTGTGTGAATGTTGATCACGAATATATTCGCGGATTCTCTTGCCCAGCAATTGATACTCCATATGAATATCATGTCGCATATTCAAAATCTCTTACCCCTATTAATTGTTGAAATGAATTTATATTCCAATCTAATAAATATTTTCCATTTCAAATTGGATTTGTCATATAATCCCACGATTGTAATTTTTCTTTCTTTGGTATTCATTGTGTCCATCCATACTGTCCACATTCATTTGTAGTTCATGCTTGTAAGTTAGCGAGATCTATACTATATTTCGTATAATCACAATATTTATTATTAGGAGAATTTATAGTTTGTACATCACTATTATTATTGAAAAATACATTTTTATTCAAAAAGTTATTATTTGAATTATCAAAAGTTAGTGCATAATTATTATTGTAATACCATATATTATTCAAATAGTTTTGATCTGAATTGTTTTCTAATCTTACTCATTCACTATTGTTGTATACTTGAGAATTGTTGAAAGTATTATTCCTTCATCCCAAAAAATATACTCATAATCCCCTATGATTATATACTTGTAAATTATTTAATGTATTAAATTTCGAACCTTCTATCTCTATTCATATAGCGTTATTATTCGTTTTTGTATTATATACTTTTGCATTATTTATCACAGAATATGATGTGTTTTTCATATATATTCACTTTTTCATCATATGTGACACAGAAATATTATTTATAGTGAAATTTTCAACTCATATAGTTAATCAAATATCTATATAATCCTCTCATCTCAATTCTATTCCATCTAATATTGAATATTGCTTATTTGCCGTTATACCCACGTTCTTCAATACTGTACCATATTGACTCACTATAGCCGTACATTTTCACATCTCCAATGACTGTGGCGCCGAAGCACTAGAATTCAACACATAAATCGTATTATCAGCCAAAGGAGTTGGCAAAGTACTTGTAGTTATCACTGACATAGTATTCCATGGACAATCATAGTTATATTGCCATTGTTTAGTATACGCCGTAGTATCATTTGGTCCAGATCCATACAAAGCACAGATAATATTGTCTTTAGAAGGATGAAAAATCCAAAATCTACCTGTCAAGAAATTATCATTATCCCGATCTGGATTACAATCCAATACATTTATTGTAAAATTTACTCTTCATATTTGTTCAGTATCTCCATCTGTGAAAGATATCTCACAATACCCAGACGCATTGTGTCCAGGATTAGGATAGATAGTCAAAGCATTTCAATTTATCTCACATGTAGCACGATTACCCGTTACCACTGTTGCTGTGATTGTCTCACAATCTCCAGCTTCTGCTTCAAACAAAGATATAATATCATTTACTACATAGTTTCATGTTAGATTACCTATATATTGTATGAATCATGAATGCAAAACCAATGGGACATCCAACCATTGCAAATAAATAATACCTGTACTATCATTATATCCTCCACATCTTCATCATATTTGTTCATGACAACGAGGTTTTGCATCATCACGTACAAAAAAATTTAAATTCACTATCCCCATATTATCATTTTCCACAAAAAAATCACTACCTGTCCCATCCCAAATAGTTGTGTCAACTACACCAGACCGAAAATAGTATAATTTTCCACTTCAACATCAATGATCAGTAGCATCAATAAATCAAGTAATAGATCCACATTCATATCATGTATATGTTTCTCCAATATTACCTATGGTTGGTTTTATTTTATCTAAGTTGTAAATATAAAATGATCCACTATATACTTGATTAGTAGCGGATCCAATGAGACAAGTTGGATGATATATTCACACTAGATCATTTGGAAAATATCATGTATACTCTATAGTATCTGATCGGTGATTAGTAGATACACCTGTACATCACTGCAATTCATTAGGACAAAACAAAGAAGTAGTAAAAGATGATGCATTGCTTCGTGTAATTTTTAACTTAACATTATCTGAATGACACTCTTCTCACTCAGCCCAAGGTTCATCTGTTCCCCATCACAAACTACATGTTCAAGTTAATCCATCAGGATTCTGTTGTACTGCAAAAGTATTTGAAACACTATTCAACGAAACAAAAAATCAGAAAATAAGCAAAAATACCTTCACTACCGCAAATCCAGCAAAAAATCATCCAAGATACTTCTTGTGATGCTTCTTTACATGTGCCTTTACAGCCTTTCCATGATGTAAAACCTTTTCGTGAAATGAGTTCATGATTTACAAAAAAATCTTATAAAATAACAAAATATCCAACCAAAAATCCATTTGGAATAAATTAGAAAACACCAGTAGATAAATACTATTTCACATTTATCCCAATCTGGTATATTTTGGTCTCTGTTGCCCCTTCTACACATATTTTGTAGACATTACAACGACATTTTACCTAGACATTTTTTGATACTTCGACACTTTTGTGTCCAGTTTGCCAAATTTTTCACAAAATTTTTTATACCACTCGACCACAGCAAAAAATCAAAAAAATATGTCAAACTTTTTTCCAAAAAACCTGTCCATGTCCAAATTAATTTTCATTGGACATTTTTTATTTTTTTATAAAAATATGTTATATTTCATCCATTTCGACCCAAAAAATTAAATCACCCCTAAATCCCCTCTTTCCTGCTAATCCAGCACCGATAGATCGAGTGTCTTCGACTGAAGACGGGACCGCTTCGCTTGAGCCAAGACACGGCAATAAAGAGGGGACTTTTTCTATATAAAATGAATAATTATCGACCAGCGACTGCCGACTGTTGACTGTCGACTGCTGACTTTTTTGTCACAAAATGAATTTTCATTCGTATACTACTACAGTGGTATTTAGACTTTTTGCGTTAAATGAAACTCAAAGACTATTTTAAAGCACAAAATAACTATCATATCGACACTTCCAAAAAGTTTTTGATGTACGAAAAAATCATATCTAGCCAAAATAGATATCATCGTAGTCCAGCCAAAAAGTTTTTCAGTGTTAAATCCTTCGCATACTGATTTATGAGTATGCTTATTTTAGTCTGAATTTATGGATTATTCTTTGTCCAAGACAATATATCATACGAAGACTTCATCATCCAAGATTCTACCAATATAGTCAGTGCATGATACATAGCCAATGTAGTAGAATTCAATGGTACATTCTATGTGTCTCACGAAGACAAAATTTACAAGACAAATAAAATTGCAAATTGAGATAGTGTAGTCCTCAAAAAATGATCTGAAATAGTTTTTGATATAAATTCAGGTACCCAGACCAAATTGATATGACCTGCTAGATTTACTCTTTCCCAAAATAGTAGTGGTACATACCAATTAATTATTGCCGAATGAGATTATATACAGATAGAGAGCAACACATGAGAATCCATGGAAATCACACTATGAGATGATATCACTATATCCAGTTCAGAAAATTTGGATCTACTCATTACCAAGACTGACAATGAGTACAAGATAAACAACCAGTGAAATCAAGTAAAAGTCACCACAAACAACAAAACTAAACAACTCGAATCAAAACAGTTACTAGCCATCAAAGACAACGATATTAGACTTATCGAAAATGCTGAAGATTTCAAAGTAGCATTCACACAGCAATCTATCAGTCAGACCTTTGAGATGAAAAATGAACAAAAACAGACACCTGAAGATAGCCAAAAGACTACAGATGCTCTGATTAGAGAAGTAACTTCTAGCAATGTAGACCATACATTGTCAAACAATCAAGCACAAGTAGCCGAAGAATTAGGTATCTCAGACAAACTCAAAATTCCTACTCAAGACCAGAGTAAACAACTATATACAAACTTAGACAAGACATCTTTGCTGTGGACATTAGAATCCATGTACAAAGATCAATTATTATGAGATACCAAAGATTACAATTTCTATCTAAATAATTTATACACAAAAATTCAAAATATATACAAGACTTTTGACATCAAATTGTCTAAGACAAGTATAGTATCTGATATAAATACTCTCAAGGCTTCTCTTGCAGAGGTATATCACATACCTACTTCTCAACTAAACAATTTGAGTACATTAGCAAATTGGATTACTTACATACAATCTCAACCTGCTTGAACGGCGACTGACAACTGACAAGCAGATCAAGCATGGACAAATTTAATCAATAATTTGCCAAGTAATCTGATTTTCAATTAGTTACCGAGTATCTTAAATATTCCGGTAAATTTAGTTTTAACCACAATCTAAAACTAAAACCGTAGGTAGTAAAATAACTGGCTGTCGATGAAAACTCGCCAGTTATTTTTTATTTATTTTCATTTTTACATCTATTTTTACATCCATTTTTACATTCATATTATCATACAATTTTATTGCGACTTCATATATCGTCCCCCTTTACTGAAAGTTAAACGAAGTGAAATCCTATTCCAATGAGAGAGTGTGGCCACAGGTCAGGGGATTTTTATAAATTATAATATCACTAACGACTGTAGACTGATGACTGCCGGCTGTAGACTGTAGACTGATGACTGTAGACTGATGACTATCGACTATTTTAAAAAAAACCACCAGAAATCATAGATCTGATGGCCTTTAAAAATCTAAATTTTGATATTATTTTATCTCTTTGATTGTTATATCAAATATCAATTTTTTTCATGCTAATTCATGATTTGTATCCAGATACACCTTATCTTTTGTCACTTTAGTTACTTTTACTGCTTGTCCATATGGAGTATACAGTGTCTGTCATTCTTCATACTGTCATGGATTTTGTAAATCTGCTTTGTCTACTTCATATACCAGATTTTCATCCCATTCTCCATATGCATCAGCTGCCGCTATCTCTACAGTCTTTGTCTGTCATATTTTCATTCATTCTACTCACCTATCAAAACCTGCTATCATCTGTCCTGCTCCCACTTCAAAAGCTAATCATTCATCATAATTCCTAGCTGAATTATACTTATCACAAGCTTTGGCTACTACTTCCACACTAGTATCAAATACTGTACCATCATCCAATCTACCGATATAATCTACTACGATCTGATCTCATTTTTGTACTTGCTGACCATCTTGTCACTTTTTATCTGCATTATCCAGATATTCTTTCACTGCATCTACACAAATTGGTTCTGCTACCATAGGTTTTTTCTTACAAAGTAAAATACACAATACTGCCACAATTATCACCAACGCAATTCCTCATATTATAAGCCATAATTTTTTTGATTTTTCCATTACGACTTCTTCTTTTTTTTCTTTCGACATAATAAAAAAAATATGAAATAAAAACAACCTAAGAAACATAATCAAAAAAAGTCAAATTGCAATACAAAAAAAGTATCAAAAAATTTGCAAATTGCATATTTTTAGGATATAATTGATGTGAGTAAAATTTATTTACCATAAAACAACAATAAAAGATGAAAAAGACTATGAAAAAAATTTACAAAACACTGATATCATTGTCTTGTATGATATTATTTTCCGTATGTATCGCAGTAGTACCTGATCAATACAAAGCAAACTATACTGTACAAAGCGACCGAGACAATATCACTCGTATTTTTATCGAAATTCAAGCAAACAATGGTATAGGGGTAGAGACACCGACAAGTACTTTTGCACAATTATATACATATTTTTCAAATGTTTTCCCAAAATTTCCACAAGATTATAATTTTCAAATCACATATCAGAGATGTCTACAACTTACAAATAGTTTAAGTTCATCTTATGACTATGACAGATTTTCAGCTTTCATGAGTCTCTGCTACAATCCTTTATCAAGTATTTTACAGCAAATAGATTCAGCATATAGTGTCAGAGCTAGTACTTCCGCCAATCCCGTATCCTGACCTGCTCCTTTGACTGTGACATTTGATGCTAGAAATAGTGTAGATCCATCGAATGAGACTATACCTACAGACAATTATTTCCGATATTATAGAGATACAGACGGTGTAGACCAAGCTATATGAATCTGATCTGTGAAGACATATACTTTTCCAGAAGCCGGTATATACAAAGTACATTTGACTGTCAGAAGCTCAAATTACGACAAATGATACTTCGATGGAGAGCAGACACTGTCTATCAATGTGACACCAAAATCAGCAATCATAGCAGTCTATGCAAATAATATCAGATTAAATACTCTTGAAAAACAAAAATTTGGTACCCAAGAATGAGCAAATTGAATTGTATTTGATTGATCTGCTACTATACCACTATGATGAAGAGAGATAAAATCTTATGTACGAAATATCACATCTACAGATGGTTTTCACTACAAAAAAAATGGTGATTGAGTCCCTGGAGTCATCAAAGTATCTTTACCCAAAAACGGTGAATATACAGTCACATTGACTACTAGAGACAATGAATGAAATACTATATCAGAAAGCTACTCTGTCTTAATTTCCGATCCCGTAGCTGTCATCAAACAAAATCCTTCTGAATGAACTACTACCACAAATTTTACATTTGATTCAAGTACATCATACTCCGTTATGTCTAGTTTAAGATTATTTACATGGGAGATTTACAATGATGCATGAAACAAAATGGAGACTCATCAATGAAAAACTATCAAATATCAATTTACCAGACCATGAACATACACTGTAAAATTGACTGTAGAAGATGAATTATGACAGACAAATACAGATACTATAAAAGTGTATGTAGAGTCCAGTAATCCAAATGCACAATTTAATATCAGTAATTCAGATTATCGGACAAATCCATCTAAATTTTATTTGGATGCTTCTTTGTCTTCAGATATCGATGTAAATAATAAATACGATCAATTGTACTACAACCGAACCTTTTCAGATCCAAATAATACAAATATAGAAGAAGTAGATAATGAAAACAAAAAAATCACTGTAAGTTTTAATTCAATTTGAACACACAAAATCAAATTGACTGTGACTGACAAATATGGAAAAAGTGATGAAATAGAAAAAACAATTGATGTGAGATCTACTCTCAGGCCAGAAATTATCACAGCATCAAATACTAGTATTTGGTGAAAAAGTATATCTTTCCTAGCCCAGACAAATCAAGAAGTTATCAGTTATACACGAGATTTTTGAGATGGTACAGTACTTACTACACAGACAAATCAGATTGCACACACATATCAAAGGGCCGGTACATATCAAGTAAAACTCAAAGTTGTATGACAGGACTGGACAGAAAACGAAGTACACAAAAATATATTTATCTGAAACAAAGATGAGCCAATATGAGCTTATGTAATAAAAGGTAGAAACAATACAATTTTAAGACAAAACGATGAATGTAGTTATTTAGATGGAAAAGATTCGGTCACAGTACCAGCATACAAAGTAAACAGATATGAAAGTATCACCATAGATCCTTCTGAAAACTCTACAAACATCCAATGAACAAAAAATAATTTAGTTTTTTATTTCCAAGAAAAATTAAAAGATATCCATAGAAATAGTAATTCATTTAATATTAGTTTCAATGAATTATGATGTACATACGTAGATCTGACAGTAGAAGATACAACAGTAGGTATCAATACAAAACAAAGAATTTGGTTTAAAGTATACAATAATTTACCTACTCTATCAAATATAAATCTAATGTTTCCTCAATACTGAAATGAATCAGGAATCGGTTTCAATGAATGATATGTACAAGATATTTTTAATTCAAATTTTGATCCTCTGATAGTAAAAGTATCCGCTCAATGAGCAAAAGATCCTGATGGATTTATATCATATTTCAAATGGTATTATTATTACAAAGATGATCCTCATAGGATATTGGAAACAAAAATTACACCTAGTGATATCAATTATACATTCTTCTCACTCCCACAAATTCCTTGAGAATTTATGTTTGGAGTCACAATGTACGACAATGATGATGGAAAACAATCAAGCGAAGAAATTTTGTGAAATGGTCCTATAGTATTTTTTCCACCAGATACAGAGAGACCAGATATACCTATGGTAACACTCAAAGTGAATAAGACCACCGTAGATGTATGAGATGAAGTTACTTTCGATGTAATTTCAAAAATAGTATCAGACAGAGAAGATTTTGTACAAGAAAGGACCATAATGTACGATTTTGATGGAGACGGAGAACGAGATTTAACCACAAAAGATGATCGCGTATCATATGTATACACAGCTCCTAGTGATATATGATATGTACCAAGAGCTGCCGTATTGTATAGATGATATCAATGAGATGCGAAATGAGAATCAATAGTAGTAAAAAAATGATTAAAACCAAGGACTATGTTTACTACTGCATGAAAATTTGTCCTATTTAGAGATATTAGCTTATGAGAAATCAAATCCAGTACCACATGTCTCAGCTATGTAGATTGCATGAGAGAAAATGATTGATATTTACAAGATACTGTAGAAAACAAAAATTTTTATTTCGAATATCCAGATTTTGGTAAATACTATCTATCTGTAAGTATTAGCGATAAATATGCCAATGAAGCTAAAAAACAGACAGCTATCATACTCTCATGAGTGACTAACGATAGTGGAGATATAGTAAATTATACATGATATTACAAATTTTTGTCTATACCTGAATACCAAGAAAATGAAAGCTGAGACATAGAGATATCAGTATGAAAGAGTTTGGACAATAGTGTATTATTCTATGTATTATATGACAATAAGTGAGACGAAGAGAGACAATGTTTTGTAGATTTAGATCTCAGCGACAATAATCAAAAAGATTTTTATTGTAACGAGATGTACTTTGCAGAATTTGATCCAAGTTTTGAGAATATTATATGAAAATTTTATTATCAGACAGATGAATGATTACAATCAAAAAATCTCATTATCTCATTTTTGGACTATTCTATACAATTAGATGAACAGACAAAAGTAATCTACAACAAACTTACTTCTCTCATCTATGGAATATCAGATGAAGATCAGTTTAAAGCATTATTGATAAATCTACAAAAATGAATCTTAAACAAAACTGAAAATCAAAGTAATGTAGTAGCTATCCAAGAATATTTATCTCAAAATCCTGATGTAAATCTCACTGATACAGAGAGAGATGATTTAAATCGAATTTTGTGACAACTGACAGATAGTACAACTATATCAGCTGTATGATGAACACAATATGACTATGCAAAATATGAGATATTAGCTATACTACCTACTAATTTAAGAGTAGATATCGAAAAATTATTTTATGATTTTGAAAATGCCAAATGAGATCCAGAAAAATGAATTTGAGAAAATGATGCTAAAAAAGCCAAATTAAATGAAATCATAACTGTAATCCAATCAAAAATTGCAGATAGCGATGAAACTCAACAAGCTGATCAAATTACCAGATCTGATATGACAGACATTATCATGCCAAATATGTGTAAAATTCTTGAATATTACAATATACCGAGTGAAAAATGTGTATCAGAAGATACTAAATTCGTAGACAATGGTGATAAAATAGATGAGTGATGAAGCAAAACAAACACAAAAAAATGACTAAAAATAGTATTAATTACCATATGAAGTATAATATGAATACTCGCGATTATGGTCTTATTATTTGCCATAAAAGCAAAATTTAATAATAAAAACGAAGAATCTTAAAAAAAATTTGACTTATAATGAAAAATATATATAATATATAAAAATATTTACATTTGCTAATTATACAATCATGAAAAAAAACAATAACATTGAGTCAAATCAGACTCCAAATAAATCAAACAAATCTGGATTAATTACTACTCTTGTATTAGCATGATCCATGCTTTTTCCTACATTAAAATGACAAGCAGGTCCCCTAATGATTCGTGAAAAAGCAAATACATCTAAAAATATTTTTGCAAATATGAAAAATAATAATCAAGATACATATTATCTAAATCCAGTAGAGAAGATTGACAAAGATAGCACAGCTATAAATTACCTAAAAAATAATTTATATATTAACGGTACAAATATCCAAGATCCAAAATTGGATGCAAAAGTTACAAAAATTTGAGAAGACATATATCAAATTCAATACAACCATGAATTTGAATGATTACCAAACTTTTCTGAACCAACTTCAAAAAAGATAACTATGGCCGTACAATTTACATACAAAAACAACAATATTTATATTTCATTTGATGATATAAAAATTTGAAAATATCAATTGGAAAAAAACTGAACATTATACCTAGATAATACAGTATATGACTACAGTATTGACTTATGACAAGACAAAAAAACATTGGGTATTAATTCAAAAGCTAATAAATACAAGACCACTGAAAAAATTATAGAAAAAATTAAATGAAACAACCTTAATACTACAAAAATTTTTAAAGAATATCCTGAATTTGAAAACACTCAATTAACACCATTAAACACTGTAAAATTATGAAATGAAGTTAGTACTGAATGAGACAAATACTATAGAGAAATTAATTTAATTGAAAATTGAAAATATCGTCCAATTGCAAAAGTCTATTTTGATAAATATTGAAATATCGATTTAACAAAGACAAATGAAGAATTAAACAAAACAAATATCAAAGTATTGTGAATAGATATAAAACATGATATCACAAAAAGTGATGATTGACTGACATTAACTATGAATACGGAATCTGCAAAACAATTACTGAGAAAAGTACAATCAGATAGACAAGCCATCATAAATATCATCGACAAAGCCAAAATATGACCAAACAAAGACTTCACTTGATTCAACAAAGAAAAATCAGTAAGACCATGGAGTAAACAAAAAGAAGTTTGGTTATTTAGGACAGATTTAATCTGATTAGATTTAACAAACGACAACTATACTTTCAAACGATGAAAAGAGAAAGACCAGATATTAAGATTTACAGTAGAATCAAAAGAATGATGAAGTGCTACAGTAAATATGAGAAATTGAAACAATCAAATCGTAAATACTACATTTGTGACTATCTGAAATGACTATTACCAAATAAGTTTAAATTGAGATGTATTAGTCATAGACAAAATCAAAAAAGAATGAGAAAATATCACAGAACATATGCCAGAATATAGTGGAGACAGAAGTATTGCAAGTACTATCACAAACAAGACAAATTCTCACTATGATGGAAATTCATTAGAATATTTTTCAGATGAATGAGATTTGATTACAGATATAAACAGCAAAAAAAATGAAAAATGATACTACAGTCTAGACAAACAATCTACAGATATATATATCATGGATCTATATAATTACAAAAAATTTAGTAATTTGACAAAAGAGATAAAGACATATCAAAACAAATTAAATACTTTAGATATCAATTTAATCACAGCTTTTGGAATACATTTGGAAAAAAATTGAGTACATCTAGCAAATCAAGATGACATCAGAGTAAAAGACAAAAATTGAAATATAACATATTGTACTATCGATAAAAAATTCAAAGTAGCAGTAGATGAGAAAATGTATACATGAGTAGAAAAATCACTCACAACGATTAGAGATAGATTAGCTACTATCGACAATTTATGCAAATCAAAAGTACGATGGATCAACTGATCAGATAGACAAGATTTTGAAAAGTTTGTATGATGATGATGGTGAATTTGAAGGAGAGTTGTATCCCAAGACCAAATTTTATCTTTTATTTCATGAGCTACAGACAACATTGATATTGAATTGATGCGATGAGAATGACAAACTACTGTCATCACATACAATGTGAAAAAATGAGCTATCAAATTAAATTGAAAATCAAAAATTACTATCTCATGACAAGAATACAAAATAAAGATAAACAAAGAAAATTGAGATATCAACTTAAATCCTATCGAAAAAAAATAATTTTATCCAAAAAATATACAGAGACCTCTCTTGAATTAGAGAGGTTTTTCTTTAAATTCAAATATATGTTTATTAACATCAACTGTGGACTATAGACTAGCGACTACAGATTTCATTATTAATTCTTAATTTTTAATTATTAATTATTTCCATGGATTCACTAGACTCACTTCAAGAAGAATCACAAGAACTCAGAGTATTTCTCGCAGATATAGCACCAAAAAATCTACCAAAAGAAATCTTGGAAGATAGGATGAACGAATTGGAAAATTTAGTAGAGACTTTCTGATGAATAGTGATTTTGACTAAACTCCAAAAAAAAGACCAACCAGATACCAAGACTTACATATGACCATGAAAATTGGAAGAAATTACGAGAGAAATGATTAGGACATGAGCAAATCTTTTGATTATCTGAAATGTACTGAAACCTGGACAAATCTTTGAGATAAATGAGTATCTCCGTGTAGAAAGCGAAAAAGCTGGATTAAAAGAACATATTAAAGCTTGGGATAGGATAGATTTAATTCTCAAAATTTTTGATAAGCATGCAGATAGTGTAGAAGCAAAACTTCAAATTGAATTAGCAGCTATCAAGCACATGTGACCTAGAATTTTCGGTATGTGAATGGAGCTAAGTAGACAGTGATGAAATAGTGGATGATGAAGTGGAGCCACTAGATGACTTGGGGAGACAAATACTGAAAGGATGAAAAGACATCTCAAAGAGAAACAGATAAAAATCAAAGACAAACTCAGAGAATTTGAGAAAATGAGAAATCTACATAGACAAAGTAGACAAAAAAAATGACTACCTGTCATCTGAATTGTATGATACACAAATGCAGGTAAATCATCTCTTTTGAATGCTATGACAAAAAAATGAGTACTTGCAGAAGACAAACTTTTCGCTACTTTATGAACAAATGTAGGTAAAATGTATGTATTTACAGATCCAGAAAAATGAATTTGAAAAGAAGTTTTATTGAATGATACTATAGGATTTATCCGTGACTTACCACCAAAATTGATAGATGCTTTTTCTAGTACTTTGGAAGATAGTATAGAGAGTAAATTTCTACTACACATCATAGATGCTTCAGATCCTTTTGTATCTGAGAGGATAAATGTAGTCAATGAGATATTGGATGATATCTGAGCAAACCAACCAAGAGTCATGGTTTTCAACAAAATAGATTTGATAGATCAAGATAGATTAAATGAATTAAAAAATACTTACAAAGACCAAAATCCTATTTTTATTTCAGTTCGTGATGAAGTTTGACTAGAAAACCTAAAAAATCAAATTTCAAAAATGATATAAAATAATTAAGAGTGAATAATTAACAATTAATAATGTTAGAATCTTTTAAACAACCATAATTCTTCATTCTTAATTATTAATTCTCAATCAAAAAAAGCCCTCTTTATTCAGAGAGCTTTTATTTTTTTCTTACAAATTTTTACCACCCCATTCGGCAAGTTCGGAGCGTTCGCCCTTCACCAGGTCGATATGGGCAGCGTGTTCGTAGTACTTAGCCTTCTCTATCAAGTAGGTCAGACCATTATTGGTAGAATCAAGATACTTATCATCGATTTGATAGATATCTCCTGTGAAGATTACCTTTGAATTTTCACCCATACGAGTGACAATTGTCTTCATCTCCAAAGGAGAAAGATTTTGGGCCTCATCCACGATAAGAATAGTATTTGCATATGTCCTACCACGAATATAAGCCAAAGGTTCCACTACAATCTTTTCTGACAGCACCTTTTCTAATTTGTCCTTCGTGCCATTTTTACAGGCATTTTTGAGGAAATTGATGTTGTCATAGATAGATTGCATGTAAGGACGGACTTTCTCAATCATATCGCCGGGCAGAAATCCGTTGTCTTTCTCTGACAGTGCCACGATTGGCTTGGCAATCAAGATATGATCGAAAGCATCCGCTTGTTCGATTGCAGCACCAATAGCCAAAAGCGTTTTTCCTGTACCTGCAGGTCCAGACAGAGTCACCAAATTGATGTGAGAATTCAGTAGCATATTCATAGCTAGTCTTTGTTCCTCATTTCTGATAGAGACAGAACCATACACCTTATGTCCATTGTTTACCACATGAAGATGTTTTTCAAAGAAATATGAGAGATGTCTTTCTTCATTTTCATTGTAAACACACTTTTTTTCTTTTTCATCAAGGATGACAAAGAATTCATAAGGATGGGGTTTTGGAGCTTTCTGTCCAAGAAATTGTTCCACCTTACTGTAAGGTAATCCGTTCACATTGTTAGTATCATACAATTCTGCTATCAACCCACTGGATAAATAGATTTTGGATACTCCAGAATACAGTAAGTTGATGTCATTGATGGCATTATTGCGGTATTTCTCCACTTGGAGACCAAAAGCCCCAGCTTTGAATCGCAAATTATTGTCATTTGTGACAAGGATAACGGATTTATGAACAAACTTAATTTTTTTTTGTTTCAACCCATTTTCCTCACGAGAAATTTTTTCTCTCACCTTCAATGCTACAGAAATGATACGATTGTCAGGAGTATCTTCTTTGAACATTTTCCTCACATCGGGGTTTAACTCTTTGAGGTTGAAAATGGAAAGTTTTCCCTTACCTTCCCCCAGAGAAATACCATCTTTGTAAAGGTCTGGTCCAAAAAATTTGTCTAAATTCGCCGATACTTGGCGTGCGGAAACAGAAACAGAAGGTGATGCACTTCTGTTCTTTAATTTGTCTAATTCCGTAATTACCACTAATGGAATTACTACATCATGCTCACCCATATGCAAAAATGCTGATGGATCCATGATCAAGACATTTGTATCTAATACAAATATCTTCTTGTCTTCTTTTGTTTTTGAATTTTGTTTACTCATAAAAAATTTTTTGATTTATAATTATTGTTAATTACCTACATTTTTAATGTACATTTATTATATAATAATTATTTACAAAAAGTCAAGTATTATAAAAAAAATGAATAATAATTTCAGATTATTATTCATTCTTAATTATTAATTATTTTACGGTCTAATCCTATTGTGATATCTAGGGAATGGTATAGCTTCACGGATATGTTGTAATCCACAAATCCACATCACCAATCTCTCCAATCCATAACCAAATCCTGATGTAGTCACTCCTCCATATTTCCTGATATCCAGATACCATTCATAATCCTCCAATTTATATCCATGATCCAAAATTCTCTTTTTCAAAGTCTCATAATCTCCAATCCTCTCAGATCATCATATAATTTCACCATATCACTCTGGAGCCAAAAGATCTGCACATTTTGCAGTACCAGGATGTTTTGGATCTTCAGGCATATAAAATGCTTTTATCTCAAGTGGAAAATTTGTCACAAATACAGGTTGGTCATATTTATTCATGAGTAATGTCTCATCATCTGCTCACAAATCATCTCCATCTTGGATATCAGATCACATAGCTTGTAATTCTTTTACTACTTCAGCATGAGTCTTGCGAATAAATGGTTTCTGAATTTTTTCCAATTTTGATATATCTCTACCAATAATTTCCAATTCAGCTCTCTTGTTTTTGAGCACTCTCTGTACGATATAATAAATCAAATCTTCTTGATATTTCATATTTCATTCATTATCTGTGAATGCCTCCTCTGCATCCATCATCCAAAGTTCATTTAGATGTCTCCTTGTTTTACTCCTTTCTGCTCTAAATACTGGTCAGAAATCATATACATTTCTATGACCTGCAATAGCAGCCTCTATATACATCTGTCATGTCTGATTTAGATACATAGTCTCTCAATTTGTATGTGTAGTCTCATAGAGTGATGTACTATCTTCTGCACAAGTAGATGTAAATATTGGGGAATCTATCTTTGTGAAATAATTTTCTTGCATCCAATCATACGTAGCATGGATTATTTCATCTCTAACTCTCTGTATAGCCCATTGTGATTTTGATCTCAAATACAGATGTCTATTGTCAAACAAAAACTCTACTCCGTGATCTTTTTGTCCAAGTGGATAATCTTTTGCCAGACTTATTACCTCAAAATCCTCTGTCTGTATCTCATATTCATCTTTTTTTGGATGTTTACTCACAGTACCAGAAATTTTGATAGAAGACTCTATTCCACAATTTTTTAATTCATTAAATTTATCTTCTCATATATTTTTTTCTTCTACGATACATTGGATATATCATGTACCATCTCTAAATTCTACGAAACCAATTTTTCCAGAAAATCTGATATGCACTATCCGACCTGCTAAATTTACCTTTTTTCATACATAATCAGCATTAATTTTTGTAATTAAATCCATTTTCTTGAAATGAAAAAATAAAACACTATACACAAAATAAAAATATTTATATAAATTTCAAACCAAAAAATGAAAAAATTTATTATTTCCTTTATTTTTACCACTATCATATTTGTATGATGATATTACCTCATCACATTGTATGATGTAAATAATACTATGTTGCCACGGATAATTAGTAATAAATATTATCTTTTATTTTTGTATATTTCCATTATTGCTTGATTTTCAATATACAGAGAAGATAATAATAAATCAAAATTATTAGTTTCATTTATATTTCTTTTAAATTTTTTGTATTTATGCTCTATATTTCTCATATGAAATATTTGATTAACCAAAATACAATGCTTAGTTTTTGTATGATTATTACTTGTATGATTTTTAGCTACATTGATAAAAAATTGGATAGGATACATAATTATCATTTTATCTATTATTTGAGATTTAATAATTATATACATATCGATAATTCCACTTTATCAAAATTGACCAGATTTCACTTGATTTGAAGAACAATTTGAGACAGAATTTATAATATCATCAAATGTATGAATTAACAAAGAAAAAGCTTCTATCCAAAAAGATAATAAAAATTATGAGATTTTAAACTGAACCAACGAGTATAAATTTTACATCAAAGAATGATGATCAGAAATATATTTTAAATCAGATAATTTATACAAAAATTCATATTGATTTATACTGTTTAAATGATGAGAATTTATAGAAATCACACCACAATCAGCTATAAAAATCGATGAAGATTATGAGATAGAGGTATTATGATGAAATATAAAATATTATCCAGAAAATCCAAAACAATTCAAAATTTTATGAAATACAGATAATTCAAAAAAAATAAATTTAGAAAAAGAAGTAAATACTTGAGATATTTTGGAAAATACATGAAATAATCAAGAATATAGTGGAGATATCCAGACATGAGAAAATGAAGAGATATCACAACAAGATAATTTAACACAAACTGAGACAAAGATAGAAATAGAAGATAATAAGGAAGTTTTAGATATAGTAGAAAACATCTACAACAAAAAATTAAAGTATTATATTAAACAAAAAAATTGATCAAATTTACAATTAGATATTAGAATTTTAAAACTTTCAAAAAATACTTTAGAATTAATGAAAAATTTTAATCCTGAATATCAAAACAATTTAGACAACTTACAAAAATATTTAGATATTTTTGAAATTAATTTAGATGAGTATGACTTTAGACAAGAAATAAAATTTTGAGAAACTACAAAAAATATTATCAATTCTTTTTGAGATGCTATAAATACTTTAGAATAATATTTATTTATAAAAATGTCAATAATAAATAATTTAACATTTTATAAACTTTTTCACAAACATACTATACAACAATTTAGACAAATTTTGTCAATTTTTGACAATTTTACATTTTTTTTACATTAAAATGTCTTGATAAGAAATTAATTATAAATTGATATTATTAATTTTTACAATTTAACAAACAAATTTTTATTATAATTATTATTAAATTTTTTTATTTTATATATTTATAAAAAAATAAATAAAAAAATAAATTTTTTGTGGAATTCTTAATTTAAATTTGTATAAGAAATTTATGATAAATTTATTTATTAATTATACCTAATATGTCTTCATTAAAAAGGATAATTGTCTTTTTGTTTTCATGAGCTGTTTTATGATATTTATGTTATTTATTAATCAACTGAATTGTAATCACAGATTGACCAGAATACAAAAATTATATATGTTATGTAGTATTATTTTTGGTATTTATTTATTATTTAGTTTTTTATGCTTTAAAACCTACATATATAAAGCGAAATAAGATAATTAATACTTTATTATGAATATTTGTGGTACTTTTTAGTTATTATTATTTATTAAATTCATGACAAGATGGTATATATTATTGAGATATATTTTCAATAATATGAGTATTATTGACTATAGTTTGACCTACAAATTTACTAATATCCAAAGAAATTCAAAAAATCAAAGAAGATAATAATTCAGAAATTATAGAGATAGAATAAAAAAAACTACCCTAATGGTAGTTTTTTTTAAGCTAAGCATTTATCTATTTCATCTCTCATTTTTTGATACCCAGATCAAGTAGGATGTATTTTATCTCATGATTTAGGTATATTGTTATCTATTTTTGCAAAATCCATTACAGGCCAATTATTTTCAATTCATAATTTTTTTATATCATCATTTAGTGAAATTAACCACTTTTCTCATGATTTTGTAATATGACTATCCACTCAAATACATGTACACAAGACAGGTTGTACTCAACATTCATTAAACCATCAAGCCCATTTATTTATATCTCACAGAGTTTGTTTATTATTACTAGTATTTCAACCAAAATAAAACATAAAACTTTTTATTCACGGATTATTTTTTATATAATTAACTACATCATCTTTTGATTTAAATCTATCAGGGTGATTTTTTGTATTTTTACTTTCAACTCAATTTAAATTCTTAAATTCTGATTTTCTTTTTCATCATTGTACTCCACACATTATAGAATTTCACAAACCACCAACTCAATCTCTATTTTTTGCTAATAATTCTGGTCAAACCAGTATATTATTATCTATATTTTCTTTTTCTTTTTCTTTAAAATTATCAGATTTATTAATTTTATCCAAATAATCTCTTGCATATCAAGCAAATTTATCAGCATGATCAGTTCAATTAATTATTCTTCTAGCATTTCTAAAATCACATTTTTGGTTATTTATATAATTATCTAAACTTTTTCATGTAAATGATCCATTTTTCATACCATAAACCAATATAAATGCTGCTAAGTCATTACTCTGTAATATTAAATCAGGATTTTTTACTAAATTTACATCTTTTCATACTATCACATTTCAGTTATTATCCTTAAAATTCAACCCAGATTTTTTTATAATATCAGTAAATTTTTTATAATTTCATTTATGCGTCAACTGTACATATCACCTACCATAAAATCATTCTTTACCATAATTTCTTTTTTCTCATCATATTTCTTTTATATTTTTAAAACCACATTCTCATTTCACAGTAGCAAGGATATAAGCAATTTGATGACTATCTGTAATTCAATATAATTTAGCTTGATTATAAATATAATTCTCATTAATATCTAAAGATTCAATTTTTTTATTATCTATACTATCAATATTTCATTGTCCAGTACTAGTACTTCATTGTTCCGTATCAGCACTTCATTGTTCAGTATCAGTATTTCATTGTTCAGTACCAGTACTTCATTGTTCAGTATCAGTATTTCATTTTTCAGTATCAATAACTTCAGATTCTAAACTAGATAATTCAAATCACAATTTTTCTCTCAATTCTGATTCTGAGTTAGATTTTTCCAATTCATTATACAATAAATCTAAGTTTTTTTTTCAATCTTCAGAAATCATCATATACATGATTGATTTATATTTATTAGCTTCAAATCAAATTTTAGATCTAATATTTCATTCTTTATTAAAAATAATATTCATGATATTATTTACTCAAAAAAATCAATTTTTATCAATACTTTCATCTCACAGACCGATACTATCTTTCAAAGATTGTAGAGATTCTTGGATTTCTAATAAATCTTTATTTAAAACTTTTTGTTTTATAAATTCTTTTGATATATCTTTTTTCCAATTTTCAGGCATAATAAACTTATAAAATTATAAAATTATGATTCTGATTCAGTAGATTTATCTGATGTTGAAGATTCACTTGATTCTCCTGTTTTATTAATTTCTGCTATAATATTTTCTTTAGTAGCTTTTTTGTCAGCAACTAAATTATTATAAATTTCAAGTACCTGTTTTTTTGTTACTTTTGGATCTTTATTTTTTATATTTTCATCATCCAAAACAGAATTTAAGATATTTAGTTCAGATTCGTAATTTGATATTATATTATTCATTTCAGTTTTTGTTAAATCAGATTTTTTATTATCACTATCATTATTGGAGATATTTTTAATTATTTGCAGTAATTTTTCTTTTTCAATATTTAATAATTCTTCTCAGATAGAATCATCATTTAATCGTACAAAATAATTTTTAATTTTTTCATTTCACAACAATTTATCGAGTATTTTTTTCTCATTTTCACTAATTTTTTTATCATCTAATTCATTTAATTTCAATATATCATCTCATAAATTATTTAATTCTTTTTGAGTTTCAGAAGTCACTTTAAATATTTCAGTTCAAAATCGTTCATTAATTTTTGTTTTTGCTGAGTTTATGATATCAGTAAAAAAATTAGATATTTCACTTGTAAAATTTTTAATATTATCAATTATTTCATGTATTCAATTAGATTCACTAGATTCAGCCATTTTTGTAAGTGTAATAAAATAAAATACAGTTAATTATACTCAAAAAATAAAAAAAATGCAAATTTTTTCACATAAAATTTGCAAAAATATTACAAGATTTTTTAATCTAAAATAAATTAATTAATAAATTTACTATTGTATAAGACAATATAGCTACAATTATAGCTACACCAGCTCATAATAACATTTTATTTGCTTTTTCAAAATTAGATTTTTCTCATCATACAATCAATAATATTCCAGCATAGACAAATATAGCCATAGCTATCAATCATATAGAAAACCATAAATATTTATTTATTATATTTATTATATCAATTAATTCAGTTCTATCGGTACTGACTGAAGTAGGTCATTGTATATTTAGATCTCATTGTCAGTTAGTTGTAGGTATCAAAAGTGTAAGTTCATTTCAAATTACGGTTGTTACCGGCATAAATATTCCCAATATAAATACTATTAATTTAAAAATTTTTGCTTTCATTTTTTTTACATAATACAATAAATTTATTGATTTATAAGACTTCGAGTTCAATTATAGTCATTTTTACATTTATTTTTAACTTTATTTATCGTTATCCATTTCCATGTTGTTCAAACTATAACTTTACATCTATATCATCATATAGATCTATGATCCATATGTTCTGATCAATTTGATAGCGCTTTTATATATTGATATTCACGACCATCTAAGTTAGCATCATTATATCACAAAAAATCGTTTTTACACAAAAATTCTTTAAATTCATCTTTAGTTAACCTTTGCTCAGTATTATTAAATACAAAAATACATCAAAGCTTTGTATCATCATAATCTTCAGTTGTTGAAATAGAACTTTTAGTTACAGATCTCAATAGATTGATGATTGTCACACTAAATAAAGCCAATAAAATTCATACCACTATAGCAACTATATCTTTTTTTATACTTGATGATTTTAAATCTTTTCATCACAATACTTCTACCATTAGTTTTACACCTGTAAATATTACCATAGTAACAGCTAACACTATAGTGATTGATAATAATATTTTTGTGACTCTAGCTATCAAAGGTGTACTGTATTGTACATCTAATCCATCAGATCTCCATTCTCAATCAGCTAAAATACAATCAGTTTCATTATCTATCATTAATTTTTCATTATTTTCATATACATAAAGTATTTCATCATTTTTTGGGTTAATACATACTTTTTTCCAAGATTCTCATGCTCATACTGAAGTTTTTCATCTTAAAACTTCATATCAAACATCACTAGAAGTCTTTCATCATACTTCCAAAACATTTCAATATTCCATAGCTTCCTTAAAAACTTGATACATCAAATCGTCACCTTCATAATCTCAAAATGAAATATTTCAAATCAAAAAAAACATAATAATTAACACAATATATATTTTCTTTGCATAAATTATTAGTTTTTTCATATTATTTATTATAAATCATCAAATAAATTTTCTACTTCTGCTACTTCTTTTTCTCTTTGTTCTGCTTCACTACTTTTTATCATAGACATTTTATTATTGTAAGCAGTTTCATCAAAACGAGTTTGATATTTTTCTCTTATTTCTTGTTTTTTCTGCTCATATTTAGCTTCAATTTCAGCTATTTTATCCCTTTCTCTAGTCAAAATATCTCTCAATTTCTCCACCTGTTCTCCATTCATGATAGGAATTAAATTAAATCGACTTTGTTTTTCTTCTTTTTTTGCTAGAGATCTAGAATTTAAAATCAAAACAACTAAATCAGGTTCTTTTTCCAAAAAATAGTCTGGAATATCAAAACCTGATGCTGTTTGCCATAATTCTTGAGGTAATTTTTGTTGAATTAATTGAATATTAGCCATTTTTTGTTTTATTAATAATAAAATAATTTATTTTGTATTTATATTAGCTTGTGTATTTGGGGTTCTAGGGTTTGATTTAATCACATCATCAAATAAATAATTTATTTCAGATCAATCAATTATTCCTCTGTCCAACAAAATTTGAGCATATTGTTTCATAGTAATCATTCATACAGAGTTAGATGTACTGATGATATTATCTAATTGATTTATATCTACTTGTTTGATATTATTTTTTACAGAACTAGTATTAAACATCAACTCAAATACTCATACTCTAGTAGATCAGTCTTTACTTTTTACCAATTTTTGTGATTGAATTCCCAATAATACTTCACTAATTCTTTCAGATACACTTGATTGTATATCTGTAGGAAATAGTGATATAAATCTATTTATAGTATTTGCAGCAGAACTAGTATGTAAAGTACTGAATACTAGATGTCATGTCTCAGCTAGATACAACACTGCTTCAGCAGTTTCTCTATCACGTATTTCTCATACAAACAATATATCAGGATCTTGTCTAAGAGCTGCTTTTAGAGCATTTTCTACATTCCATGTATCGTGTCATATCTCTCTTTGTGAGATGATACATTTTTCTGGTTTAAATATAAACTCTATAGGATCTTCGATTGTTATTAGATTTCAGGATCTAGTTTCATTGATTTCTTGGAGCATAGATACTATTGATGTAGATTTTCCACAACCAGTAGGTCATGTCACCAAAAACAATCATTTATCTTTTTTCAAAACATTTTCTCTGATACTATTAGCTAAATTACTAAACATTATTTCATCTAATTTTCTAGCTTTTGTTCAGATTTTTCTCATAACTACACCAATTCTTCAAGTCTTCAGATAGGCATTTACCCTGTAAGGAATTCCATCTTTTGATACATAAGCAAAATCTGCTTCCTTATCTCACAAAAATTTATCAAACCTTTGTGGATTTCATTGAAATAATTGTTTTAATATTATCTCCATATTCTCAGAACTTAATTTTCATGCTGATTCTTCTCTTATAATTTCTCAATTCAATCTATAAGATATACATTCTCAAGCAGACAAATGTAAATCTGAGATATTTTGATTTTTTTCTATTAGAGCCAATATTTGCTCTATATTTATACCTGTATTATCCATGGATATTAGTATAAAAAATAAAATTTACTACATCTATTATAATCAAAAACAAAAAATTTGTCAAAATTTTGAGGACTTTTTTTATACAAGAATTTGACAAAATAAAAAATAATGTTTTATTGATGTATTTTATAAAATTACATATTACACAAAATTTCATTGTGGAAAAATGAGTCCATTCGTTGATCTTTTATATGAACATATGCGAGCGACCCTGTTAGGGAGCGAGCTTCGTATCTGTATATAATATACCAAGCAGAACAGAATGCTGAAATTTTGTGTTATGTCTTTTTGGCTACTTTTATGACCAGACAAAAGTAAAATGAAATGATATCCTTGATGTAATCGGGATAGCACACCGTAGGTAAATAAAACGAAATAAATAATGTGTATTGAAATCATTTTTTTATTCTTTATAAGAGCTAGGTAGAAATTTATTTCACATCGTTTTTTCAAAATGAAAAAAATTTTGTATTGTTTTGCTAATTTTTCATTATTAATTCTTTCATTATTAATTTCTTGATGCTCTTTTTCATCAGAAAAACATACAGAATTATCATTTTCAGATACTACAAATAAATTTACTCACGATATGAGTGATTTTTATTTCAAAAATATCCAGTTATTAAATACAAAATGAGTAGATTATCATATTTTTTGTAGTACACAATGATGAAATCCAGATATAGATATACATAGTTCTATAGATTTATCATGACAAGATAGTGATACTATTTCTGGTAGTGATTTTCAGAGAGACATAATTTTTGATTTATATTACAAAGACAGAAATAAACCAGATTGAAACAATATTCAGTGAAATTTATTTTCCAAAAAAGTATGAGAAGAATATTTTATTAAACTTTCAAACTGAGTCGTAGATTTTGGTACATGAAATTTTGAATGAAAATTTATCAAATTGTTAATTGATAGTTTGTGAGATAAATGGATCAATTATGATCCAAAATTTTCAAAAAAAATAGAAGAAGCTTATGGAGAATATTTAGAGGTATTGAAACTTTTTATGTATCCAAATTTGTTTACATGATGAGAACAAGTATCTTATGAATGATACCCAGCATATCAGACAAATCAATGAATATTGATTATTAGGGACAAAGACACCGTAGAATTTAAATTTGATGATATACAGTGATGATATGATAAAAAAGATTACTTCATAAAATGAAATATTGCCGGAGAATATGGAAAAATATCCATTACACAGGACAAAAATTCTACAAAAAATACAGAAATTTCACGACAAAAGAAAAAATCAAATCTTTTGTTGGATATCTCAAATATAGAGAATTTTCAGAAAAATTGGGAATTAAATTTAAATATTATTAATTTTTGGCAAGAAGGTACATGACATTTGAGATATGATATACATGGTATATTACAAATTTCACCAAAATTAATTTATGGATCAGAGCTTGAAAATGAAATCAAAATAAACATAAATTGCACTTATGAAAAAAATTCAGACTCATGAGATTTAATTGTATCCAAACCTGATAGTTTTCTATTGCTAGATCAGATCTTATGAGATAGTTTTTCACTAAAAAGTATTATATGAGATACAAGTTTTTAATTAGTTTATTTTTTTGTAATGTGAAAGAAATTTAAAGAATCACAAGTATGACACAGAAATGAAAGTAAACAAAAAAAGGTTACATTTTTTTCTGTATTCAAACGATTTTTAGTATTATTGTGTATAGGAGCTGTAGCTTTTGCTTGAAAGTATATAGTACAATATACCAAAGTAGCTATGTGATCTCTCTGACAGAGTACAGTCAAGACAGTTAGTAAAAAATTGTGAGAGGAGATGAAAAGAGATGATTTCTGAAATGTAAATATATTGGTAGTATGAGTATGATGAGAAAAACATCAATGATGATATTTAGCAGATACTATCATAGTAGCATCACGAAATCCAGAATTATGAGCTGTATCTATGCTTTCAATCCCTAGAGATTTGTATGTATCTTGATCTTGATATGCATGAAGGATAAATTGAGTATTTGCTCGTGGATATTCAAAATGAAAGAGTGTGCAGTCATGAGCAGAGATGTTAGCAGAAAAAATGAAACAAATGTTGTGAATAGATATCCCATACTATGTCATAGCAGATTTTCAGTGATTTAAACAAGTAGTAGACACAATATGATGAATAGATATATATGTTCCTGAGTCTATCAATGATAGGACATACCCAGATAGTGGTATATGATACGAACCATTTTATATATCTGTAGGAGATCATCACTTAGATGGTGAGACAGCACTCAAATATGCTAGATCGAGGCATACTACTTCAGATTTTTCTAGGTCACAGAGACAGCAAGAAATCATAAAAGCAGTGATTCAAAAAGCACTTACAAAAGAAAATCTTACAAGTGTAAGTAAATTGACGGAATTATATAATACATATACAGAGATGATAACTACAAATATTTCATCAAAAGAGATGATATGAATGGTTAGATACATATATGATTTCAAAAAGATACTATCATTTGGATTAAATACACATTGTACATACAAATCTTTCAAATTGACAGATGTATGATGTTTCTTGTACAATTGAAATAGAGAGGCATTCAATGGTGCTGCTGTGATGATACCAAATTGAGCTACAGCATGACATGTATCATTCTATGACTATATACAAAATTTTGCATCATTTATTTTCCATGACCAAAAATATTTACTAGAAAATCCTAGAATAGTAGTAAAAAATGCGATAGACAAATCATATGCTAGTCAAAAATGAAAATCACCTACATGATGGGCAAATAAATTAGCAGTAAAAATGAAGAAATATGGATTTAATTTAGTAGATACAGAAAATTCAGATGAACCTGTGGAGCAAACTACAGTAATAGTTTATGGACATACTTATCAAAACACAATCAATACATTGAAAAAATTCTTGCCAATCAATGTGGTCATGACATGACAAGTATTGACAGTAGAGTGAACATGAGAGGTATTATCATGAGAAAATGAAGAATTACAATATCAAGAAGATTTATGATATGATATGGAATTATTGATAGGAAATGATTTTATAGATTATATTAGCACTACTCCATTTAGTTATGAACAATAAAAAATGCTGCCCCAAGAGACTATAAACCAAAAACAAAGATTATTGGCATATGCAAATTCTTTGTGAATACAAACCCAAAATATCAAAAATGAGCATGATTTTTTACAAGCATTTGTGCACAAATCTTTTGCAGCTGATTTCAAAGAAATATGAGATCACAACGAGAGATTGGAATTTTTGTGAGATTGAGTACTATGAGCAGTGATATGTAAATTACTATTTGTAAATCATCCTGAAATGGATGAATCAGAGATGACTTTGTACAAGATAGCATTGGTCAGAGAAGAGACTTTAGCAATAGTTGCCAGAAATATCAAATTGGATGAACAGATATTCATCAGTAAATGAGAAGAAAGGAGTGAATGAAGAAAAAAAGATGCAATTTTGTCAGATGCATTGGAATCATTGATTTGATACATATTTTTGGATTTATGATATGAAGAAGCAGAAAAATTTGTGTCCAGATATGTCTATTCCATGTATGATAGTATAGATAAAAATCCAGTGAAGAGCTACAAAACAATGGTCCAAGAGTATGTTCAGCATAATACAAAACAGACACCTGTATATATTGATTCAGAGGTAGAGATAGATGATAGATGAAATGTGACCAAATATAAGTCAGAGCTTACAGTGAATGGACAAATTGTCAGTGTATGATTTGGTACCAACAAGAAGAAAGCTCAAGAAGATTCAGCAAAAAATTATTATGAAAAAAAGAATTAGTCTCTATGTTTAATCACTAGCCAGCAGTATCCAGAAAAATCTAGCGACTAGTGACAAGTGACTAGCGACTAACTATTTTTCATCTTGCAATTCTTATCTAAATCTTTACAAAATTGTCAATTATTTTTAAATTATTTGTGATATAAAAATGGAACCAAAGTTTAGTATTATCAAAAAATCATGGTTGTGGATTACACTATGAGCAGTATTGACTATCCTTTCATGGGTGTTTTTCATCTGAAATATGAGATATTCAGAGGAATTTACAAGTTGAGTTAGTTTATGAGTACAGTGAGACTATTCTAGCGAAACACAAAAAGCAGATATAGAGCAATTTTTAGCAGATAAATGATATGAAAAGACATTTGTTTACTTAGATTTTGATGGAGAGACTACAGTAGTCAGAGTACAGACAAATATGACAAATGATGAAGAAGTATCAAAATTATCTCAAGATATGAAATGATATTTGATGAGCGAAAAGATTATCGAGACAACAGATGATATAGTACAACAAAAAATTACATGACCAAGTGTATGAGAATATATGAAGCACACGACAGTTAGAGCTTTGATTATATGATTGATATTTATCATCATCTACTTATTATTCTCTTTTGCTTCTATCAGGAATTATATTTCACCAGCATCTTTGGGACTTGTAGTAATAGTTACTACGATATTTGATATATCATTACCTGCTGGAGCTTATGGTGTATGGATGATGTTAAATGAGACAATACAAGTAGATACTATATTTATCATCGCACTTTTGACTATTATGTGATATTGTATCAATGATACTATAGTTATCTTCGATAGGATTAGAGAAAATCTAAAAAATACTACTTCTAGCAAAAATCTAGTTTATTGAGAAGTATTTGAAAAGAGTTTACGACAGACAATGAAGAGATCTATAGCTACATCAATATCTACATTACTTGTAGTTATAGCCATGTTTATATTTGGTACATGAATTATTAGGACATTCTCATTCGTTATATGAGTTTGAGTAATATTTGGTACATTTGCTTCAATATTCTTGGCTGCACCTATAGCATATTTGATGACAGGAAAGTACAAAGAAGAAAAGAAAAAATTATAATATAAATTTATTTCATAAAAATTGGTCGACAGTCTACAGTCGGCGGTCTACAGGATAAACAACTGCCGACTGCTGACTGACGACTGTCGACTTTTTTATAAATTTGTTTATATAATCTATGAAAATAAACCGATACGAAGATAAATATTTTTATTACTTCCGAAAACCATGTGGAATTCCTAGTACATACGGTAATCAAAAATGTTTTCTCGATTATCTAAATGAGTCAGATGATCAAATTATCAAATCTATTATGACACGACAGAGAGAGTTTTTTTCAGAACAAGAGGAATACGGTTTAGTAAATAGATTGGATAATGACACAACATGACTACTTTATATGGCAAAAACACCTTTATTTAAACAGAAATTTAAACAAGCTCAGAGTGAATGAAAAGTAAAAAAATATTATATCGCAGATGTTTATGGTGAAATGAAAAATAACGAACAAAAAATTTCATACCCTATAACTCATCATAAATTTTCTCCAGATCGCATGGTTGTGTTTTTGAACACGAAACAAACTGGGAAAATTGATCAAAAAAAACTAAAACATGTTCAGACAGATGTACAGCTATTATATTATGATCCAGAAAAAAATATTTCCACATTGCTAGTAAAAATTTCAAAATGAATGAGACATCAAATTCGTGCTCATTTATCCAGTATCTGATATCCTATTGTATGAGAAAAAATCTATATCAAAAATCCTTCAAAAGAAAATCTTCATTTGTATTCAGTAGGTGTCCAAATTGATGATTTTTAAATGTGTTATAGCGCGGGGTTTTAACCCCGCGCTATAATATGATATATATTAAAAAATATAAATTCACTGTTTCATAGAAACAGTGAATTTTAAAAAAGTCGTTAAAAATTTGACAGAAAAAATTTTTTGATTATAATTTTCACTGTTTCAGTGAATTAGTGAATTTCACTAAAAGTGTGAATTTTTAAATAAAAATTCACTAAAATAGTGAATAAGTTCACTGAAATAGTGAATTTTTTTATCTCACAGTATCAAAAAAAATGGAACATCCATGAAAACTTTTGATAGAAGCAATAAAAGATAGAGGATGGACTCAAAAGCAGTTCTCATCTTTTGTTTGAAAGAAAAATAGTGAGGTAAATGAATTGATTAAGGGAAAGAGAAATATCACAGTACAGCGAGATCTGATTCTTTCAAAGATCCTTTGAACACCAGAGAAATACCGGATAAATTTACAAGTAGATTATGATTATAATCTAGCAAAAATAAAATATGAAGAAGAAATGAATAATACGAATGAAGAGAGTCCAGTATTGGTATGAAGAGATGGCCAAGAAATTCAAGATAGTAGTGCTCCACAAAATGTAATCAATAATGCGTTACCAGAGGAGATTCAGTCGATAGAAAAAGAAAACAAACCAGAAGTTAAACAGGCCGCTAATGAAATAAATGATACATCAATAGATCAGTGATCTGTACCAACAGATATAGGTCAAGAAAAGAGAAATGAAATAAAAAAAATATGGAGAGATTTTTAAAATCAGATATAAATGTCTAGATAAAAATTCACTGAAATAGTGAATTTTTTTTAAATAATATTAGGTGAAAATTAATAAAAAAGTTCACTAAAATAGTGAATTTTTTGTGTCAATCTTTTGTCCACTTTGTCTATTGAAAACACAGAAAATATAGTTAACAACTGTTATATTTAGGGGTGATATCTTTTTGTTTTCATAGAAAAATTTTTAGATATGACAAAATATACGAGATCAAAATTTTTTCAATAAAAAATAATCTCATCATTATGTTTTTTATGATTATATTTTTTTATGAGGGTAAGAGTTTCTAAATATTTATATTTTCCCCTTATTACAATTATGATTTCTAACGAAATATATAGAAAATATGAAGATGATTATATAAAAAGTAAGAAAGATAATTTTATAAAAATCAAAAAAATAAAAATTCACTGAAATAGTGAATTTTTTATAAATAACATATGGTGGAAATTGATAAAAAAAGTTCACTGAAATAGTGAATTTTTTATGTCGATTTTTTGTCCACAATGTCCAAAACTTTTAGTTATCAGACAATTTATTTATTAGTTAAGTACTGGTATATCGAATAAAAAATATTTGTCTAAATCAATAATTATTTTCAAGATTTTATTAAAAATTTGATCATGAATAAAAAATTTTAATCAGATTTATTATAAAAAATATTTTTGACAAAAAATATTTAAAAAACATTATTCAAAAATAATTATGACAAAATATACAAAAAATATCGACACAAATGTAAAAATTTTATAGACATGGAAATTTTCAGAAAAATACTAGAAGTTTTATAAAAAAATCTAATGATTTTGCCAAAATTTTTTGTTAAAAATTTGATAAAACACTACAAAACAGGTAAAAAAATACACAATATCATCCAATCTAAATGAGACCGGTCTTGTTTTTATACATTTCATAATTACTTTTACTCATTTTGTATCAAAAAAATGACAATGATGGATATTTTAGTGCTTACATCACCAGTTTTAAGCTATTCTAAAACATGAACAGTCTCAAAATTTTCATTTGATTCATTCAAATGGAAGAACCATTCAAAAAATTTAAGTCGATTTAGACATATTTTGTGGACAAATGTGTGAATTTTATTAGACAATACACAAAAATTTATGAAATTGATTAAATTTTAGTAAAATTATTTTCTCTTGAATATATAAGCAGTTTTTATACGATAAATTATGTTTATATTTTTCACTACGAAATATGAGAAAACTCAATCTAGCAATGGCATGATGATGAACATGAGGACATGTATTCCCTGTAAAGAGTATTATAGAGTTTATCAATAAGCACCCAGAATATAGTCAAGAAATATCCAAAATAATTCGATTTTGAGAAAAAAACTCATTGGAGAGTGAAATATTCGACAAGATATCAAAAAATAACCAGAATTTATTTTTTCAGACGATAGTATCTGGGAAATATCGTAGAGAAACACCATTTAAATCCAAATTAAAGAATATTCGTGATTTGTTTAAATTTTCTCGATGAATTATCCAATCAATATATTATCTAAAGAAATACGAAATTGATGTAATATTTTGTAAATGATGATATGTGGCATTGCCCGTAGTTTTTGCATGAAAGCTTCTCAAAAAGAAGATAGTAGTACACGAATCAGATGTTCATTCATGATTAGTAAATAGGATTGCATCCAAATTTGCAACGAAAGTTTTCACAGGATTTGACTGAGTATTACCAAATTCTATCACAGTCTGACAGATATTGTCAGATGATATAATATCACATGAAAGTATCAGAAATATACCATCTCATACCGAAATTTGAGAAGAATTGACACTAGCAGAGCAGTTATTTTATGCTGATCCATCCAAGACATATCTCCTCGTGATGTGATGATCTCAATGATCAAAGAGATTATACCAAAATTTGATAGAATCTATGAAAGAAAATAAGCAAGTTTACTCAAATTATGAGATATTTGTAGTGTTGTGAAAAGAAAACCAAGATTTAAAGTCTGAATTTGATCCTTTCAAAAATGTGTATACTTTTGATTTTGTTTCCCAGCAGGATATGGGATTACTATTGAAATACTGTGATATCTCACTTACTCGTGCATGAACTACATCACTGGCAGAGCAAAAACTCTACAACCTAAAAATAGTGATGGTACCAATTCCTCGAACTCACGATCAATATGACAATGCTAAATATTATGTAGAGCATCATGATGATATTTTGTTGGATTCCAACGACCCAAATTACAAAGAAAATATGCTCTCTATATTTACAGAATATCAAAATTTCAAAAAAGATAAGGTCACAAAAGATATTTTAGCTGAGATTTCTATAGCAAAAGAAAAAATAGTAAAAGAATTAATTTCTCAATAAATTATCAAAAAATCCACTTGATTTCCTACTATTAAAGATTATATCTGTGGCTCAAACAAAAAAACAAACCAAAATCATTAGTTTATGAGGAATTTTTTGAAATGTGTATGTATTGCACTGATTGTCATTGTACCTATTTGTGCTGAATGTGGCTTTTTTTCAGAGACTGTTGCAGGATTTCTGCTATTGGCCTTGTTGATAATACTCATGTCCACATTTTATGTACCCAAACTCAAATTTGATGGGATTAAGTCAATATTTAGGTCAACTAGACACAATCACTGACATTTCTGAATCTGCCCTATATGTCGGGCGGATTTTTTTGAAATAAATAAAGCTCATATTCTGTCTTCAATGAATTATATTTGTCAGTTAATCAGGCAGGTAATAGGTTATTTATTTGTTCAAGTAGAAACATTTTTGGATCTTTTTGGTATTTAGCAGCATACATTTTTTTAAATTCTGAGATTTGATATTGGATTCATTCTATATTTACTACTGATTTCCCAGCAGATATAGCATCTTCTATCTCATTCAACAAATCAAAATAATTTCTGATTTCGCTATCATAATACATAATTTTCCATTTTTCTTTCATATAATCTTCAAAACTATCAAAGAATTCTTTGTACATTTTGTTTTGATTTATTCTTTTTTTTGAGAGTTTGGAATATGGCATATTTTTACAATAAAAACTTTGACCCTGATAAGTCAGACAGACTTTGTTTCATATATTTTGGAGTTTAGAATTTTTCAAAATAGACAAATCTTGTGTACTTACACTCTCCAAGATACCATTTGAGATATAAAACCTTTGTCCATCTTTTGGCTGAGTATAGCAAAATTTATCAAAAATTTGTGATCAATATCATATCTCCACACAAGATCATTTGTTTGGAAAGCTAAATTTTCACTTCAATAATGTCTCCTTTTCTGATACCAAATTTCCAGACAACTTCTTTTTGGTTGTTCATACTCTCAAAAAGAATCCAGACAAATTTAATTCAGGTTCTTGTCAAGCATAATAAATTGATATTTCTTCATTTGCTCAGTCTGCTCAAAATGGATTTGGCAATATGGACATGATTTTTATTTCACCAAAATTTGATAAAATATTGTCTCAAGTATTTTGTTCTTGTTCTTTTTTGTCTTTTTCCGGATCATATGTAAAAGAGTCTAGTACCACACCATCATATACTAGCGAGATAGTCGTGAGTTTATTATTTGGGAAACCAAATGTTCATACTAATTTTTTGGTATCTCATGGAGAGATGTTACCATATTTTTTCAGAGATTTTTTTGTATCATTTACCAATAGATAAAAATCTGTACCAAATTCTACTGTAAATCACTGGATCATAGTAATCCATATCTCTTCTTTTCCATCATCAGCTCATTCAGGATCATAGATGACTTTTTCGATATTAAAAATATAATTGTCTTTTATTTGGGTTTCTTGTACTGGACATAATCTCTGTCATTTACATTGTGCTCATCGTAATCATAGACTATGATTTTTGGCATAATCTTGGGCAGATTTAAATAAAGATTGATATTCATAGCTTTGATCTTTGTAAGAATATTCCCAAGCATATCCATTTTTGATTACTTTTTCATTGATGTTTTCTCAATTTAAAAATATATATCATACAAATCTGTCAAAACTGTCCATACTTGCAGGTTCAAATTTTATTGTTTTTCATCCAATTAATGAGGTGAGATACTGCTTAGCTTCAGGCCCAAAACATTCTACTTTTCCACACCTGAGAGAAGAAGATTCTGGAGCATCAATTCCAGCTAATCTCACACTAAATTCTTGGCTAGCATACGAAATTTTGATAGTATCACCATCGACCACAGACAATACATCATAATTTCATGCTGGAATTTCTGTAATTTTGTTTGGATTATACATATAAGTAGCCACTATATTTCCATCAGTATCTTTTAGATTTACTACTACATCTTTTTTGTCAGTTGTACTATTTGGAAAAGTAAATCATCACTTAAATATTTGTGAATTTCCATAGGACAATATTCATTGAATTTGAGCTTTTGCTTTCTGTGTCTTTCCATCTTTCGTATAGTAGAGTGTGTATCATGACAAATTAATCTGTCATTCAGTCAAAAGTCTCAGTGTGATACTTTCATTATCTCCATCAGCTCAAACAGGATCATAATCTATATCCAATATTTTGATTAAATATGTCTGATTATTAGATCCTGTGGTCTGATTTTCATTATTCTCGGAATTTGTGTCATCTTCATCATCTTGTCAGTCATCGTTTCAGTCGTTTCCTCAATTATTAATTATTCATAATTCATTATTACTTATCTCATTTCGCTCCGTATCAGAAGCTTTTGATAGAGTGTTTCTACAGTATCTGTCAACTACATTACCATTTTTTATCAAATTTACACAAAAATCAGCATTATTTGGTATATTATAGCTTCATAGGAAAGACATAGTAGTCTTGGCAGATAGAGTATTTCACTGTATAGCATAAGTCTGTCCATTTAGGGTCTGTATCTCATATTCATGTAGGTTTATATCATAATTTGTCTTGTTTTTTAGTTTTAATATCTGGTTTGATCAGTGATATTTGATAGATGATATTTGTATTTCATTAGACAGATTACTACTAGTATTAAATGCATTACTATTGTCGTTTGATTCATTATTATTAGGACAATTTCATCAGTTATTGACTTGCACATATTTGATTATCGGATCAGGAGTTATCTGTATGAAATTACTCTGTCACATAGATAATCATGGAGAAAATTTATCTGTATGATCAAAAAATCAGGCACATTCTATATATTCACTTCACATATAGACAGAATTTCCAGCACTTGAATTAGAAATATAGATGATATCTAGTAATGTCGGATTTTCACTATTTCATCCATAAAGAAGCAACCATCATGAAGAATTGAGTTGAAAATTGTTATTTTGTGTAGCATTTCGTCATTTATCATACCATATGCTACTTGGAGTCAGTAATACATAAGGTTGAGAATCTAATCAAACAGTATCAAAATAGACAGTATTTGACACAGCAGATCATGACAAAAATACTTGTCCGAAACTAGAAAAACTTTCACTCACATTTAATTCTACATAGGATGGATATGTACTATTTCCAAAAAATACTTCAGAAATATTTGCTATATTACTTGCTACAAAATCTTCACAACTTATGGGCAATTCATAATCTCATGTATCGATTAGAGTAGGAATATCAGGGATATCTCCAGTATTAATCGTGGAGCCTGTATTTGTAGGTTCATTGTATATGATTCATGGATTGGCAAAATATCATTCACTTATATTATACACAAAATCCGTGGTAGTACCAGTGATATTCCTAGTATCTAAAAATCTCTGAAATGATACTTTTGAATTAGTATGTGATACGATATCTTGTGGTACGACAAAAGTATCCAATACATTTCCAGAAAACAATAATTTTACATTAATAGCCACGGTGTCTGTCATATTAAAAGCGGCATTGTCATATACCACCATACTCTCATCTATTATAGTAGTCACAGAAGAATCTTTCAATATAATAATTCATTCATTTGGTATAGATATGGAGAAACTTTTTGCATTAGCACTAGCTCATGATATACTTATTTCTCCAGCAAAATCTCACCCTGCATTGTAAATCTCTATCCATTCATTTTTTGATCCAAAAAATATCTCAGAAATAAATAGATTTGGCAATTGTTCTCATATATCTTCATCTCATTCAGTATCTATATTATCAGTATCCTCTCCATCATCAGTATTATTATCATTATCATCATCATTTGAATCGCTATTTTCTGTACTATCCAAGTCATCAGCATCTCCTCATTCATTTGAATTATTTTCGTTTGTATCCACATTTTCATCCGAATTTTCAGTATTTAGTGAATCGTTTTCAGTATTGTCAGATTCATTTTCATTTATTAAATCCGTTTCGTTATCTCAATCCTCATTTTCAACATCTAAATCTATATTCTCTCATCATTGACTTGTGATGTCTATCAATTGTCAATTTAGTCAGTTGTCTGTAGAGTTGCCGTTTATAGTATCGTTTCACTGATTATCACTTGTTTCTGTCCCAAAAGAAGTGTCTTCAACATCAACCGCATCCAAATTTTCATAATTCTCTGTATCTTGTCAATCTCATATTCATTCATCACTTCAAAAATCATCTGATTCAGAGATCTCAACAGGTATATCTGGTGGTGGTGATTCCACATCATCGGCAAATGTAAAATAAAAAAAATTGCTAAAAAAACTTAGCAACAACAGGACAACTGACATCAATTTTTTCATGTTTTATCAGTTTATGACTAAATAATAAATTGTTTATTATGTTTCTGTCTACTTTTGTCAAGTTTAATTTTTCATAAAAACACATGTTGTTCTGGAAAGGTCGTATGATTTTAAGCAAACTCACCATATTTATCCCCTATCAGGGAGGGAAAATCGACAACTGGGCTTTCTCCCATAATAGGCGACAGAATGGAGTCCACGATCTATCGGGAGGGAGTGTCACGAAGTGACGAGGGGGTTGAAAACACTATCATGGAAGAAAAAACCATTATAGGAGTATACTTTTGGAGAATTACCCCTTTCTATCTTCTTTCTTCAAAATCTTAATCAAAAATAGTACAACAAAACAGATTAATAATGCCCATTTTATCCACTCTCAATTTGCTTGGAGAAATATTCCAAATTTGACCGTCAAATTTGAGATGAAATATATGTAGTCAATCAATATCTTTTCAGGCCAGAGCCAGATTCACCGAGGAAGTATACTATATAATATCGTACTGATGAAACCATAAATCATGACAATTGCTATTATCGGAGTGACGAAGAAATTTGCAATAATACCCAATAAATTTGTAGATCACATAAAAAACAACATGATAGGTAAGACTCACAATGTAGCTCAGATAGTCGGTGTCATATATTCTTTCATTATTTTTTTCAATATGTTTTTGGATTTTATTGTTATTGTAGATTTTTTTTCATTTTTTTTGGTAGAGAGATTTAACTTTTTCTCTATGAAATTTGAGAAATATATAATTCATATTATAGCTGAGAAACTCAACAAAAATCAGACATCATATGCCAAAAAATATGGATTTATTACGAGCATGACGACAAAAGCTGTTCACATAGCCCTCCATATATCCAATTCTCTTCACCAAAATAGAGCCATCAAGGATAATCATCCCATGATAGTCGCTCTGACCACAGAGCTATCAAGTCCACAGATCATAGCATATCAAATGATACTCAACAATATTACAGCATTTCTCGCATAAAAAGGTAAAAAGAATAAAATCGCTGAAAGAAATACCACAATCATGATGATATTTCACCCACTGACGGCTATGATATGTACGAGTCCAGAATCAATAAATCATTGATAATCATCGCTTGTAATTTGAGATCTATCACCTATCAGCATTCCCAAAACCAATCAAGCATATTTACTATCACCATATGCAGATACTATGCTATTTTGTAGGTTTTTCCTGATTTTCTGAATCCAGGAAAGATCTTGTCCACTACTGTCTATCTTGATAGAATTTTGCTCATAGATAGTGCCATAATATCATTTCATCATCTCTCGTTTTGGGTAATTGAATTCATACTGTCACAATGATATTATATCTTTTTTTGTTTTGATATTTTCCAGTTGTCATTTGATATCAAAGATATTGTGAGATCCAGTATATCATATGCTCACATATCAATTTAGCCGTATTTGGTCTCAAATCTGGTATGTAGATGCAGATCTCAAGAAATATTCACGACCATCATTATCTTGGAAAATAAATTTTTGATAAGAGTAGATATCGGATATAATTCATGTACCTACGAAATATTGTCATACAGGACCATCCATATCTTGATATATGAGTCATGTAGATGTATTCAATGTATCAATTTTTTTGTTATAGCTATAATTTTTGATGAAAATTGATATGATGGAGATGCACAATGCTAGTGTGATTATACCGATATTTTTCCATATTTTTGATTTATCTTTCTTGATCAATAGATAAGTTGTAGTCACAAATCAGACAAAAAGCCACATCAAAATAGCTAAAAAAATATTTTCAAATACAGTGAGTATCAAAGTAAATATCGTGAGAGATATGACAAAAAGCATTTTCGTAGATTTGTATAAAATTTATGGATTTATTATTATCTTTTTCACTTTATCTGAGTCAGCAATACATTCAAAATCTTTGGAAAATAATTTCAGAGGGTACAAAAAATGTAGTCTAGACCCAATACCTCCAGTACATGACAGAAATAAATTTATAGTGTCTTGTAGATCATGTTTTGTCCAGTCATATACCTGTATATCAGGTATGATAGCCCTCAAGCTATAAAATAGCTGTTTATCAAAATTTATATCAGCAGGAAAGTAAATTTTTTTGTATTCATTTCCATATTTTTTTACAAAATTGTTTATTTTTTCGACATTTTTTTCGTTATTGTATTTGGGTGACAAATTGATTAACAATACTTTCTCTTTGTTGGTAGTAGTGTCAGCTTCAAATATTTTTTTGCTAAAATCTTCAAATAATACCACATTGTGTGCTCAATATTTTTTTGCTCTATCAAGAGAGACAGATTCTCTACAGATTATCTCTTTGGCTTTGGGTAGTAATCTCTTGAATAGAAATTTTGTCTTTGGATATATATCTGTCCCTATTCATCATACGAGTATGAAATTTCATTTTTGGATACAGCGATTATTCAAAATCAAAAAATTCCATCCATCATGAGGAAATTTCCTACTTTCATCCAGGACTTCTCATCCACCAAATATTTTGAAAAATTTCTTGTATTTATCTATTCACAAAAAAGACTGAAATTGTCTAAACCTTCTACTAATTTCCACATTTTCTACTAAGTCTATCTTGTCCAATATTCCATTGTCCAAAAATTTGAGATTTTGCTGTATCCATTGCTGCATCCGAGCACTATCTCATACTTCTATAGTGAAATTATCAGGATTGTATTTTTGTTGTAAATAATTTAATAATCAGAAAAAAATTACTTCATCTCCAAAATTTTTGTATCCATAAAATCATTTTATATAAAATTTCATCAGTAGTTATGCTAATTGATACAATACATAATTTTTTATTAGACATATTTAGACAAAATGCAAATGAAAGTAAAAAAAAAGACCCACTTTCGTGAGTCTTGTCTGATTTGCTGGCGAGCGGAGCGAGACTAAGGGGCAAGGGGAATAGCTCCCTTGGGGGAGCTCCCCGATGAAATCGGGGTGAGGGGGTTTGCGCCCCTATGGGGAGCTGGTGAGCGGAGCGAGACTGAGGGGGTTACCCCCCCACACCTGCTAAAGCCGGTCACAGCACTTAGCGGTCCCCCTCCCTCCCGATTCCATCGGGACTCCTTTCAGTCGCATGGGGAGGAATATTTGCTGCAAACAAACCCCTCTTGCCTTCGGCCATCTCCTCCCGATTCTCGAGGATCTTCGACCTTAACAGGGGAGAAAACAACCCTTCCTCACTTCGTGATATATCCTCCCAATAGATCCTCCGGCTTGTCGAGAGTTCTCGACCCAAAATGGGATCGGGAGAGACTCCATCCTGTCGCCCATTGGGGAGGAAATTGTCCCGCTTTAGCGGAACTGAGGGGTTGAACAAAAAAAGAGACCCGAAGACCTCTTTTTCTAAGTATATTTCTTTAATTTTGATGTTTTGAATACTGTTATTACGACTCGATTATCATTTTCATCTCTGGCATATACAAGTGTCACATACTGATTTCATATTTTCTTAAAGCAAAATACATTTTCTGGCTGTTCCTCGATAATATCAGGAGATTCAATTATCGAAATAATGTCTTTTATTCCTATTCATCTTTCTTTAGCTCTCATACGAGCATGATTTGTTAAGATAATATGCATGATTCTATTTTTTTTTGAGACAAAAGTAGTTTTTCTATCAAAGACATATGTTTATTCGCTGATAGTATTTCTAATCATATTATTTCTCCAGACTTATTTTTGTCTACAATCAATCGTGGTTTTACTTTTTCTGAATATTCTACCTTATCTTTTTTAACAGAAATATAGCAAGCATTTGCATCTCTATCATAAGATACTTTTTCAAATATATTCATTTTAATATAATTATTAATAAACAATTACATTATATAATAATGTGCTCTAAAATCAATACTTAGAATCAATCTTTTCAAGATTAAAAAAAAGACCCACTTTCGTGAGTCTTGTCTGATTTGCTGGTGAGCGGAGCGAGACTAAGGGGCAATGGGAATAGCTCCCTTGGGGGAGCTCCACGATGAAATCTGGGTGAGAGGGTTTGCGCCCCTATGGGGAGCTGGCGAGCGGAGCGAGACTGAGGGGGTTACTCCCACCCCACCTGCTAAAGCCGGTCACAGCACTTAGCGGTCCTCCTCCCTCCCGATTCCATCGGGACTCCTTTCAGTCGCATGAGGAGGAATATTTGCTGCAAAGAAACCCCTCTGGCCTTCGGCCATCTCCTCCCGATTCTCGAGGATCTTCGACCTTAACAGGGGAAAAAACAACCCCTCCTCACTTCGTGATATACCCTCCCAATAGATCCTCCTGCTTGCCGAGAGTTTTCGACTCAAAATGGGATCTGGAGAGACTCCATCCTGTCGCCCATTGGGGAGGAATTTAGTGGTTTGTATAGTATCCCATACAGGATTGTGACAAAGAGAAACTATCTACAAAAATATCATCTTGAAATGTTGTCGAGTTTGATTATCCATAATATATCATTTTATATCATTTGGAAAATATAGGATGACAATGACATACATTCTTTCTTCTTTTATGATTATGTTGGTTTTTTCGATTGGTTGGTATATTTTCAAAAAATATAAAATATTGGATAGACCTGGTGCTGATCTAAAATGAGTGAGAGGACCTGTACCGACTCTGATGTGAATATTTGCATATATTAGTCTAATTTTGGTCGTTTTGGTACTTTTTCCAGACACATTTACAGATAAAGTCTTTATGGGGCTAATTTTAGGAGTTTTGCCTATAATTTTGGTGGAATTGGTAGAAGAATTGGGGTATATGTGAAAGTTAAAATTCAGAGTACCACAGTGGGTCAGATTGCTTGCACATATATGATGAGCTATTTTAGCAGTCTATATATGAGATATATGAGCATGACAGGAATTTGTTTACTGAGATTTCGTATGGAAAATCCCACAATGGTTTTTTGTCATATTTTTTGTGATTTGGTCGATGTTGTGTATCAATGCCATCAATTGGATTGATGGAATCAATGGACAAGCGAGTGGGGTATCTGCGATAGGGTTTCTGACGATATTCTTGTTGATTAAATTTGTAGTGATGAAAGTATATACTACTTTCACAAACCGAGATTTATTGGTATTAGTATCAAATCTTTCATTGATTTTGTTTTTTATCGCATTGATTTCTACTATCGTAGAATTTAAACCATTTGGATTACTCAGAGATGTATGAATTATGTTTTTTGGATTTAGTTTAGCATATTTATCAGTAGTATGATGAGCAAAGATAGGGACATTGGTTGTAGCTCTGTCATTAGTAATTTTTGATGCTTTGTGGGTATGACTGTATAGGATATTTGTTTTGAAAAAAAATCCTATGAAATGAGATTATACACATATACATCATAGGCTCATGTGACTTGGTCGGAGTAGATGAGAAGTGAGGGCTTTTGTACGGATTTGGTCATTTGTCATGATGATACTCATGCTCATGCAAGAGTGAAATAGACTCCACAAAATCATAATTTTTGTCATGATGGCATTGATATTTTTCTGAGTGAATTGATATATTTTCTTGGTAAAAAAGAAACCATGCGGATTACAGGGGCTAAAAAAAGACTAAAAAAGTCCTTCAAATTTTGACAAAAAAGACATTTTTCTGTATAATTATAGTAATAGATTTTAGTTTTACTAATTGTACAAAATGGCTTTAGACAATTTTAATAGACAAGAGATTGCTGATGAAATACAAGAATTACATAATTTAACCGACAAACAGGCACAAAATATTGAATTTTCAGATGTAAATGAGGCGTTAGAAAATCACGAAAAAATGATGAAAACTTTTGAAATTAATAAAACTAATTTTCTAGACAACAATTTCCAAGCTGTAAAAAATGTATTTAAAAATATTTGTGGATGAAAAAATTTTGATGAAATAGAGATGATGGATATTTTTAAATTAAGTGATATGAAAAAATCTCAACTTGCTCGAGAAATTACAGCTTTGAAAATACCAGATTTTGATCTTAAACTCACATGAAAGGATGGAAAATCTGTAAATATAAACGCAAAATATTTTTATGATTTTTTTCAAAATGGTATTACATTGACAGAAGAAAATTTAAAAGCATATATTAGAAGTAAAAAATTAGAACTTGGTACAAGTACGGATAAAAATGATAATAAAATATCAAAAATTATATGAGAGATAGATATAGATAATAATTCTAATTTGATTTATATCTTGTGACAGATGCAATCCAATATTAGAAAGAAATCCAAAATAGAATATAGAAAAATGTTTAAATGAGATGTACCACCTATGCAAAAAGTATATAGTTTTGCTACATGAGATTTGTCTGGTACGACAGCTATAGGATGAGAGCAAAATACTGGTAGATGATATTTCAAATATGATTTGAAAGAAAAAAATCAGATGGTAAGTAATTTGAGATTTTGATCCAAAAAATGACCAGCTGAGATATGAATTTCTGCTGTATGAACCAATGGAGAATTGTGATGATGATATGTATATATATCACTTGGAAAAAATGAGACAATTAAACTAGATTATTCATCTAATTGATTAAGTTTAATTGGTAAATTACCTGATTGAGTTCAGTGGAAAGATTGAATTTTGACTATACCAAATAGATCTCCATATAGAGACAATCCTATGGAAATCAAAACAGAATCAAAAGAGTTTAGTACAGGTGGATATGATGATATCTTGTTTAATTTTACTTGTAAAAATATCGGTATATGAATAGCTACACCTATGTTTGATGAGGGGATATCCAAAAATTTTTGACTATGAGAATATAAAACTAGTGCAAAAGAAAAATGAGAGATATTATGATGTATTTCTAGTATTACAGATGATGTCATAGATTCTTTTGCGACAAATATCCCTGTAAATATAAATATATCTGTCGACAAGACACCATTTAAAAAAGATGAAATCGATAAATTTATACAAGGTACAGATAATATTTGATGGGACAGTATAAACTATAATATAATAGACAAAAAGCAGCAGGATATATTAGTTAAAAAGATAAATCAAGCTTTTGAAGATTTTTCAAAACAAGTAGAATCAGCTGATTTTTGATGGGATGCAGATTGAAAACAAGCAGAAATAAGATTAGCTAAATGTAGATTTTGGGAAGTGATGGATATAGCTCTAAAAGATAAAAATTTTAGGTCACAACTCGCATCATGAAAGATAAAGATCAATCCAAAATTTTATATAGGTGATAGATGAAATAGAAATATATCAGTGTCATGTAATGAAGAAGATATGATATTGCATATCACAAAATAACACTAATTCAAAAAGTAGAGATTTTATTCCTTACTTTTTTTTGAAACGAAATTATATCTAACTTTTTACATTTCCAAACTCATGTACAATTACATTTCATTTTACACCGATACCAAATCAGGTAGCAGTATGGTATCTGGAAATGATTGCAGCTCTATGTCATGGACTATTCATCCAGTCTTCATATAGTGAATTGATGGTATGTCATGAGATAGATCACATATTTTCTCCATATCACATTTTTTTGTAATCTACGACAACAATATCAATATAACCATCCAACAATCATGCTTCTTGAAGCCTAGTTTTTACTCATCTTCATTTTGAATCTGCATGAGGATATGGATTATTCCATCGTTCAGGATCTCTCTCATCATCAGCAAAATCTTGAGCTACTTTTTCTAATTTTTTATCATATCTCAATGCTTTCAGTCAGTGTGCTTTCCTGATCTCGTTCATTTTCCTGAGCATCCCATATTTCAATACTTCTACAGGTACATCAGCCACATCTATATTGTAAATCTTTTGCCAATCTAGACTTTCAGGATTAGTCTCAAAACCTGCATAGATTCAAGTATATTTCTCAGGATTTTGATTTCGATCAATGGTAGAATTATCTTGTTTTTCAGCAAAAACATCTACAATTTGTTGATTTGTATGTGAATTTGTTTTTTCATTATTTATAGCTGCATGTCATGGCACTATACTTCACAAGACAGCCAATCATCCGGCAATTAGATTTTTTACTTTACCCATTTACTTGATAGAAGAAATAAAATTCTACACATATATTATAATCAAACCCCACCCAAAAGTCAAAAAAAAGATATATTTATTGATTAGTAACAGTTATTCTCTTTTTTTTGTTTTTATTTAGATAAAAAAACAAGTCAAAAAAACTCTTGAATTTATAAAAATTTTTAATATAGGAAAAGAGAATCTTTAAACTGATAAATAATTTTTTATTAATCAATTTGAAATATTGAAAAATAAATATAATTATGTTGTGATTTATAAATAAATATATGACAAAATGACAAGTAGATATATTGCATGAGCAATAAATAAAGATATGGAAAATTTTGTAGAAGATATATTGACTCGTGATGAGACAGATTGATTAGAATTTAAAAGAATACTCAAAAAACCATGAGAATTAATAGATAGTATTGTAGCATTGGCCAACACTAAATGATGATATTTGGTTTTATGAGTTGAAGATTATTGAAAAGCTAGGTGAAAAGATAGACTTCTTTGAATAAATGAATGAAGTCATAATTATTCAGAATTTTTGACTTTACTTACAAGAAATATTCAACCACCAGTAGTATATGAAATTAAGGAAATAGGTATAATCAATACAAAATGAGAAGAAGATAAGATTGTTACTATAAAAGTAAATGCAAGCTGTGATATTTATTCTACTACATGATGAGATACATATATTAGAAAAGATAAATCAAATAGGAAAATATGAGGACAGGAAATTATAAGATTAATGTATGAAAAAGGTAGTTTGAAATATGAAAATGAACCAAGTGGAATAAAAGATCTTTCAGAGTTAGATCAAAATTTATTAGATGATTTCAAAAAATCAATTAGAGCAGAATGAGATGATTGGCAAATTTTAAAAGACAATTGATTAGCAATCAAAGATAAAAATTGATGGCAACTTACAAAATGATGAGTTTTGTTATTTTGAAAAAATCCTGAGGTATTACTAGGGACAAAATGTTCAATTAGGATTACTCATTATAAATGATTAGCACCAAATTATACAGATGAGCCAAATTTTATTAGAAGACCTTTTTCAATAGAATGACCATTAAGAATGCAAATTTCCAAATGTATGGATTTTTATGAAGAGCTTACACAATTTTTTCCAACGGTATTAAAATCTAGTTGATGATTTGAATCTACTTTGTCAGTCCCACGTTTTGTATTTCAAGAAGCAATTACAAATGCTGTAATTCATAGGAATTATTCTATAATAAATGATATTCAGGTTAGAATATTTGATAATCGTATAGAAATTGAAAGTCCATGAATATATCCATGAGCTATTACTCCATTAAATATTGTTAGTGAGAGATTTCCAAGAAATCCAATAATTTTGAGGACATTAAGTCGTTTTGATTCAGCACCAAATTTGGATATATGAGAATGAGTGGATCGTATGTTTCAATTAATGGAAGGTAAATGATTATTTGATCCTTTATATAGTACAGTAGAAGAAAAACCTAATAGTGTACAAGTAACATTATTTAATTTTAATAAACCAGAATATTGGGAAGAATTAAAGGCACATATTGTAAAATATTGATATATAACTAGTCAAGAAGCAAAGCCAATTATATGAGAACCTGATTCATCAAAATTAAGTCGTATACTTAAATTTTTTGTAGATTCATGATTCTTGTGTTCTGAATGAGAGACAAAGAGTAAAGTTTATAGACTTTCATGATATACTTTAATAGAATCATCTTTGTAAAAACAATAGGTAATAACTAATGTTCTATTTTGCAAACAACTAATGCAAAATAGAAAATACAATTATTAATTATGATTTTTGATTATAGATATTTTATAGCTTTTCTAAAATATAGTCCTAAAGTAGGTTTTATTTTGCAATATTAATAAAACAATAGTAATATGTGCTTTTTTCTTTTCGAAAACAAAAAAATCCCGGCCGAAGTCGGGATTTCTTTATTTAAGTTTTTGTTTGGATCTCGTTAGATCACAGGATAGTGACTATCCTTGAATACAGTAATATCCTCATTCATTACCAAGTGATACACCAATTAGGTCTGTACTAGCTTCACCCGTTGCATTTCAATCTTCACCTTCTAGTTCTCAGCATACTACAAATTTGTGACCATCAACAGCAACAGAATAATTATCATAGTCTGCAGAATCAACATTTGGTAAGTCAGCTGCATCATCACCAGTTCGAGGAATAGCAGTTCCAATCTCACTTAACTTGTTATCCATAGATTTTCACATCAAGTATGTAGATAGAGTTCTAACATTTGCTTTTACAGCTACATCTTCAGCTCTTTCTCTAGCTCATCCAATCTTTGGGATAAGTACGGCAGCCAAAATACCGATAATTACGATAACGATCAACATCTCGATCAATGTGAATCATTTTAATGTCTTTTTCATAATCTTTTAAAATTATTAAATAAAAATAATAAATTTTATACCCTAAAAATTATAGAAAATATTTTTCATTGCAATAAAAAAAATGAAATATGTGCTAGTGTTTTTCTTATTTTTTTGAAAAAGTATTGACATATCTAGCTACTAGTCTCTAGTCGCTGGCTGCTAGTCGCTAGGGAGTTCTTTCGACCGGAGGGAAAAATCCAGTGAATAATAGATGGATTTCTCGTTTCATTTCATTCCACTCGAAATGACGGATGAGGTCCTTTCGACCGGAGGGAGAAATCCAGTAAATAAAGATTCATGATACTGTAAGTTTGGAATGATATGAGGAGTGTTGAATCCTATTAAGATTAGAACTAGAAAGAGGACAATATCTGTGGATATTCCAATTATTTTTATTTGTCAAAAAAGATTTGCATTTTAAATATTTTTGATTATACTATAGGTGTATACATATGAAAGGGGGTCCGAAAAGTGATGGTGCTTTAGGTACCCTTTTCTTTTTTTATAAAAAATTTTAGAAAGAAATATAGTTTTTTATATCACTCAAATGTGAAAAATAATGATTTCAAAGTTTTTTGTAGAGTGATGATGCATATTTTTTGCAAGGAAATAATACTTTTAAAAATCTATTTTTTTCTAACAAATAATCTACCAAAATTTTGAAATCTCAATCTCATGAAACTAAAATAATTTTAGGGTTAATAGGCAAAAATGTGTGGCTAAAATAAGTAGAAAGATTAGTAGATAATTAAGTTTATCTGCTAATTTTTATTTATGGTAAATAAAATTTGTAATAAATGTGGCGGTAGCCACATTAA
>Ga0247608_10000753_pt1 | contig 49717 bp, 49 predicted proteins | sample 176DNAGHGlowgp2_FD_193490 | JGI IMG/M metagenome (GOLD analysis project Ga0247608, IMG submission 193490) | Sheep rumen microbial communities from Palmerston North, Manawatu-Wanganui, New Zealand - 1766 DNA GHGlow gp2 | ecosystem: Host-associated > Mammals > Digestive system > Stomach > Rumen ...
TATCAGACACAGAACGGGCAGACTGCCCTTGTTCTACTAATCTAATAGCTGCGAGTTTTTCTTCTAAACTACAATTCTTTTTCATTATGAACCTTTCAGTTGTGTCCAACTTTCTGGGTTCACTTCAGTCCATGATACTGGCTAAAGCCAGATCACGTGACTGTCCCCTTGATCGACACGCAGTCGCCTCCGCAGAAGAATACGCTTGACAGCGACCCCGCAATCTCGCTGTATTGATAGCCGTAAGACGTGCACCGAAGACCCAGCACTTTGTCGATAACCGGACCCACAAAACGCGAAAAAAGCTCTCTCACATGAAATATTCCTCCAAAAGGAGTGATTTTCTCAGATTTTATGCTTACCTTTGCCATGTCATTGATGATTTTACTTGTCTTGATTTGCAGCACTAAGGTAAGTAAAAATCTGATATGGCAAAATCCTGGGCCGCTCGGCTTTGCCGCTTCGCGCGTCGAAGAACTTTTTGTCGCTCAGGAACTTATAAACAAAGTTAAACTAAAGTGCTGCGGAATTAAGGATAATGAGAAAACTTGAGAAATTGATGTTGGCCACCATCCTGATTTGTGGCACTAGTTTGTTCACAGCGTGTACATCTGGCAACGAAGATAATCCCGTCGCCCCGAATCCCGGAAAAAAGCAATACCAATTAGCGCACCGTTCGTCTATCAATGACACTGGAGCAGGAACTTCATCCGACTACGCTTACGATGCCCAAGGGCGCGTCATTTCGGAAATTGAAACGGTTATAGACGGGGATGGGACTCAGTCAAAGAACGAGATGTATTACACCTATAGCGATCACAAAATCATAAAGGATGCGATAGTTTTCCAAAATGTCTATACACTGAACGATGAAGGACTGATTGTGAAATGTGAAACCATACACCCGGGAGAGAATCCCAGGACTCTGTCCGAATACCAATACGACAGTGAGGGGAAAATCATCTCCTCCTATGGCGAAGACCGTAATCTGACTGTATGGACCTGGAAGGACGGCGACCTGATCAGTGAAGAGATCGGCGATCAGGTTGAGGCCCTGAATAGGACAGACTTCATTCCCTCGGATCTGACTGCGGAGGAAGGCTTCATCATGCCCTTCACATCAGGCATCTTCAATGAGACGCTCTATAGACAGGGGTACTACGGTAAGACATCGAAACATCTCGTCGCAAAGGTTATAAACAAGTCAGAAAAGAGTTCCGTGACAAAGTCAGACGTCGTATTGAATTACACTTATACGATTGCCGATGGACATGTCACGAAAATGTTGGAAGAGGGTACTGTGAAGATTACTGCGGGAAGTTTCGTTATGGACACCTCGGCCAAGTTCACTTACACCTACGTCTGGGAAGAAAAGAAGTAAAGCACAAGCTGGACAGAGGCTCAAGGGCGCAAAGTTGTCAAAGAGTATTTGACTACTTCACGATCACGTCGAAGGTGATCTTCAGGTCTCGCCGCTTGACACCGTCGTAAGCAGATATCGTGCGGACAAATAGCCGTGGAAATAGCCGTGTAGCCGTGGGGACAGGCACCTGGGGTATAGCAGCCGTCATACCCAAGTACCTGTCCCTGCGACTACTACCCAACGTGTTTTTCCGTCGGATGATACCGGCATGAAGGCCCAGAACTCAGCGACAAGACTGCTATTCCTTCTTCAAGTAATCAAACAAATTGATTGTACCTGTCTCGTTTTCAATATCAAGTAGCGGTACTTTCTCCACCATCCTTGTAACACCAGTATGCTTGTCAACATAAAAATGAACCGTTGCCCCCGTATAACTGCGGAATACCACTTCGTACGTAGAATCCGATTCCACCCCCATCTTCACATACATGATGGAGGGATTCTCCTGGGCAATACTCCAATCATACGTCTGATGGCAATAGTTGCTGACTCCCTCGTAAGCATTTTCTTCCGTAACTCTTCTGTCAGGATGGTCTGAACCGCACGAGCAGCAGAACAGCATCATTAACAAGGAATAGACGACGACAAGCGGTTTCATATCTTTAGTTCTCCTAGATTCCGCAGCACTTTAGTTTAATAACTTTTATAAGTTCCTGAGCAACAAAAAGTTCTTCGACGCGCGAAGCGGCAAAGCCGAGCGGCCCAGTATTTTGTCATGTCAGATTTTTCACTTACCTTAGTGCTGCAATTCAAGACAAGCAAAATCATCAATGACATGGCAAAGGTACAAATAAAATCTGAGAAAGTCACTCCTTTTGGAGGAATATTTCACGTAAGAGAGCTTTTTTCCCGTTATATGGCTCCGATTATCGACAAAGTGCTGGGGCTGCGATGTGCATCGTACGGCTATCAGTACAGCGAGATCGTTGGTTCACTGTCAAGCGTCTATTTCTGTGGTGGAGACTGCGTGGAGGATAAAAGCTATGATTTCAATACTGCTCCCAAACTGAACAGCCTGCTCGTCAAGACTCTGATAAACACAGGCCAGCTTGTGGCTGGAGAATCATACGACCAGGACTTCGACCACCAGTTCATAGAGACGGAGAAGTACGATGCGAAGAGTTAGTCATAGTAACTATGACTATCGACTACAGAAAAATGTTAACCCGCCCCTTCACATCATTCATGAAGAGGCGGGTCTCTGAGAGCCGTATATACGGGCTGGGCTGTCGGGAGGTGACGGTCTACTGTTCCAATATCAGGGGCTGAAGGTCTTTGTACTCCGTTCGCGCGTCGAAGCATGGGCATTTCTTCGTCACCCATGGGAGGTCGCGGTGACCGAGGATCTGTGCGTCGGGGTAATCTGCCTTCAGACTGCGGAGCAGAGCCACGAGGGTTCGCTTCTGGGCTGGAGTCCGCGTATCGTCGGTCTTGCCGTTGGCGTCGAGGCCTCCTTCGTAGCAGACGCCTATCGAATGGGCATTGTAGCGTCGGGCGTGGGCACCTACCATTTCCTCGGGGCGACAACGGTGTACTTTGCCATCCTTCGTAATGTAGTAGTGATACCCAATGGTCTTGTAACCACGTGCCAGATGACAGGCTTTCAGATCTTTGACGGAGAACTCATGCGTGACCCGCGTGGCAGAGCAGTGAACCACAATCAGATTAATACTACGCATTGCTTCTAAACCAGGCTTGGAGCACAACTCTGCACGGCGAGGGTGCCTGCTACTGCGGTAATGATGGTTGCCAGGAACTTCAGCACCTTGGCGATTTTAGTCCAATTTACTTTGATCATTTTACAGACAATTAGTTTTTAAACACGGATTATAAGGATTGATTATTGGTCGGGGTCTATCCCGTAGTGATCGCCATCATCTTCAATTGGAGCCTTTTTTACCCCATGACTATCTGACCTGCTCTTGCCGAAAGTAGTATTTGTCTAACTCCTCTTTTAAACAACAATTTGTCTTAGTGTCCCAAATCTCAGGCATGTTATCACAAGGGTTAGAAAATGTGCCTAGATTTTCAGGCACGTCATCACAAGGGTTAGAAAATGTGCCTGGATTTTCAGGCACGTCATTACAAGGGTTAGAAAATGTGCCTGAAATTTCAGGCATGTCATCACAAGGGTTAGAAAATGTGCCTGAATTTTCAGGCACGTCATCACAAGGGTTAGAAAATGTGCCTGAATTTTCAGGCACGTCATCACAAGGGTTAGAAAATGTGCCTAAATTTTCAGGCACGTCATCACAAGGGTTAGAAAATGTGCCTAGAATTTCAGGCACGTCATCACAAGGGTTAGAAAATGTGCCTGAATTTTCAGGCATGTCAGTCATTACACAAGAAGGAAAGCCAAGATAGGAGTCCTTGAAGTTCACAGAATGAATCGCGATCCTGACGCAGGCTTTTAACTAATATTCGTAGAGTTGGATGTGCAGAATCTTCCACTCGCCAACGCTGATGCGGGCATGACGACCCTGATGGCTCTGGTCACCATTATGACGGCGAAGGAAGTGCATCTGCCCCTGATGGTCGATATTTACTTCATCAACAGAAAGAAGGCCAAGGCGAGATCCTGTAAATTTTGACACGGAAGATTGTGGCGCTGCGCCTGCTTCAGCAAAACCATCTTCGCCTAATTGCTTCTTCTGTTCCTGATTCTTCTCTGTACGTGTCTTGAAGTCAATCACCACACCGCTGCCAGCCAACAGATAGTCGTACTTGCCCAGTCGGATAAGCATGGCGCCACCTTCTAACCAGGTAGAACCGTCTGTCGCACGAGCATCCCAAGGCAAAGTGAAATAGTGACGGCAGGTCATCACCACCCCTTCATCATCGATGACACGCTCCTTGTCGTCCTGATCGAATAGCAAGCCCCACGTATTCTGCTGTTTCACATTGAATACCTGAGACAGAAGGTTATATGCCTGTGTTACTGATTCCGTCTCATTAGGTGAAGCCTGGTCGATGGCAAATGGTGAAAAGCCAAGTGCCTGATGCTCTCCAAAAGCATAGAGGGCACGTACACCACTGTTCTCACAACAACGGCTTTCTGGAATAAAGAGGCGGTTTTTCATTTTATCTCCATCTTGCGGACGCAAAGGCATGGCATACTGTGCACACCACGATTTGAAGCCCGTGTCGTAGATGTCGGGGGCAAGTAGATTGATGCTTGGTGCACCCTCATGCCAGAAATCGATAAGATGTGCCAACGGCCCTGCCGACGGATATTCGCCAGGTTTGCGGCCACGGCTATTCATCGCCGCATTCACATAAAGCGGCATGGCATGGATACGTTTTGCTGCCTGTGCCAGATGCTCCACATAGAAGGCATAGTGCCATGCCATGAACTTCTCGTCAGCATAATCATCAGTACCAAACACCTCTGCCCACGTGCCTTGTCGTTTGATGCCCAGTGCTTTGAGCAAGGCTTGTGGCACGGGCTGTTTGTAGGCCTTCTCTGCCAGTGCAGAGTGGTCACGTGCAGACTCCAGCATCCCGATTTCGTTCTCTATCTGCATCATGATGACCACCTCACGCTGCGGGTCTTTCTCGGCGATATGCTGCATCAGTGCAGAGAAGGCTTTCAGGTCGGCCTGTAACACATTATCGCTGAAACACGAGGCTATCTCCAATGGCTTCCCTTCTGCTGTCACTGCCCTCGGGAACCGCTTTACATCACGTTTGAACCATGCCGGGGCATAGCACGACATCGAGTTTTTCCACGCCCCAAACCACAACGGCACGATTTTCAGTCCTTGCTGTCTGGCTACATTGATGGTACGGTCAACAAGCGTGAAGTCCATTTGTCCCTCCACGGGTTCAAGGAACTCCCAATAGACAGGCACCAGCACCGTGTTCAGCCCCAGTGCCTTCATGCGGGGCAACACCTCCTCAATATCAGTCACCGACGTTGCAGCCGAATTACTCAACTCGCCACCAAGAATATGGAACTGTGAAATGACGTTGTCTGCTCGTAATGTATTTGACACGAGCATCATGAATAGGGCTAAGATGACTGTAATAATACGACCTTTCTTCATAAACGATCCCATTTTAACTGTAAGTTGACGAAAGCGGTAAGAAGGTCGTCAGATGACATGGAGACCGAGGAAGACCATGAGGCCGTTCATCAGGATCCAGAAGATGGCGAATGGCATCGTCTTGCGCATGATGTCACCATCCTGACCCTCCATGTCGCAGGCGGCGGTAGCGATGGCTATTGACTGTGGCGAGAGTAGTTTTCCTCCCTCAGAACCGGCACAGTTGGCTGCAGCGAGCCAGTTGGTCTCGTTGCCGCTAACACCAAAGAACGTACCCTGATTGACCAAGCCGAGATCGCTGGCGGCAGTAGCCTGTAACTTACCGAAGAGGATATTGGCATTTGTGGCACTGCCAGTCACAAAGGTTCCGATAGAACCGATCAAAGGAGCAAAGAACGGGAAGGCAGCCCCTGTCAGCAGGACGAGCCCCTTGGCAATATCGTTGGTCATACCTGTATTGTTCATCAGCATGGCCATCGCAACGAGGCAGCAGATGGTGACTACCGTCTTCTGCAGGTTGACAGTGGCCTTTGCCAGCAGTTTCATCAGACTGCCGAAACTCATACCCTGAATCAGTCCGCCAATCACGGCTCCCAGGAAGATCATCAAACCGGCATTTGAGAGCCAGCCGAACTTAAAGGTGTTGCCAATGACGGGCATGTCGAATTTCGTCACCAGTGTGCTGTTGAGCAATTCATTAATGGGCGGTACAATCTTGCTGCTGATGAGGATGAAGAAAATAATCAGGCCATAGACACTCCATGCCTTCAGAGTCTTGGTGAGACCGAACTTTTTCTTCTCGACGATAACCTCGTCTGCCGGATTCTCGTCGTGGATGAAGAGTTTGTTGTATATCAGCATGGCGATGATGGCAGCCACGGAGCCGAGAATGGCTGGTGTCTCAGGACCGATAAAGTGGGCGCAGCAGAACTGGACGATGATGGAAAAAGTACCCACAAACAGGGCGATGCAGATGTTTTTCACAATCTTCGTACGATCGGTTATCATCAGGATGAGGAACGGGGTGATGAAGAACATCAGTGAGAGTTGCAGGATGATGAACGTCGCCACCTCACAGAGTTCCTCTGGCGTAGCCACACCACTGGCAGCCACCTGGTTGGCGAGTGTCGTGGCTGGCAGGCCTACGGCTCCGAAGCCTACAGCCACCGTATTGGCTACCAGACAGATGACGGCTGAGAACATCGGTTTGAAACCCAGTCCGATGAGGATGGCAGCGGGGATGGCCACAGCCGTTCCGAAGCCTGCCATACCTTCGAGCACACCACCAAGACCCCATGTCAGCAACAGCACCAGCAGTCCTTTGTCGGAAGTCATTTGGATAAACTGCGTCTTAATGGTCTCAATCTCTTTCGTCTCGCAGAGAATGTTGTAACTGAAGATGGCGCAGATGATAATGAGGATAATCGGGAAGCAGGCCTTGAGAAAACCCTCAACCACCGACCAGACAGTGATGCCGAAGATGGATGCCTCGGCATATTTCTCTGGTACAATACCCATAGCAGGGGTTGCAAACAGAGCCAGAATGATAGTTACGACAAGGGTGATCATCGCACTCTTGTAACCAGACACTTTGAAGCCCATCATCAATACGATGAGCAACAGAATTGGGATGACAGATACTAATGCTGACATAGGTGTTGTTAGTTATTCTTTGTGATTATTGTATAAGTTTGGGTACAAATATACGACTTTTCGACCAGATAACCATCTTATTTTAGTAAAAAAAACAAAAATGGATAAAAACTGTTCACTATTTACCGTTCATTATCTATTTTTTTTCGTAAATTTGCACCAAAGTATAATTAAGAACCCATTGAGTCCTATGCTGAACCAATTTCTATCAGATCTCAGACAGGTGATGTCGTCTGACCGTATCTATACCGATGAACTCCGCACCCTCGGTTGGGGAACGGATGCCAGTTTCTACCGCCAGATCCCGAAGGTCGTCGTCCGTAGCGATGGTGAGGCGGAAATCTCGAAGATTGTGCAATTGTGCAGGAAATACAAGTTGCCCTTTACTTTCCGTGCGGCTGGTACGTCGTTGAGCGGACAGAGTTGTACGGATTCTGTGCTCATCGTGGCGGGCAAGCACTGGGAGAAATACAAGATAATTAATAATGAAGAATTCATAAAATTGCAGCCTGGTATCGTGGGGGCGAGGGTGAATGAGATTCTGAAACCTTACGGACGGGTATTCCCGCCTGATCCTGCTTCGATAGGCTCGGCGATGGTGGGAGGTATCGTCATCAACAATGCCTCGGGCATGAACTGCGGCGTGCATGCCAATAGCGATAGGATGATGGTCTCTGCCCGTATTATCCTCACCGACGGTACCATCCTCGATACGGGTGATGAAGAGAGTCGTGAGGCTTTCCGCAAGAGTCATCCTGAGTTTCTGGCTAAGATTGAGGCTCTGCGCGATAAGGTGAGAGCCGACGAGGAACTGGCCTCGCGCATACGTACCAAATATTCTATTAAGAACGTGACGGGACTGAACCTCCGTCCGCTGATAGCCTACGATGATCCCTTCGACATCATCGCCCACTCGATGGTGGGATCGGAGGGTACACTGGCCTTCCTCTCAGAAGTGACGATGAAGACGCTCTACGACTACAAGTACAAGGCCTCGGCAATGGTGTATTTCCTCACGATGAAGGAGAGTTGCGAGGCGGTAGTGGCGATGAAGAAACTAAAGGCTGGTGAGGACGACCTGAGGATGAGTGCCGAGGACCTGATGGTGAAGAGTGCCGAGATGCTGGATTATAAATCACTGAGTAGTGTAGACGATCCTGTGTATCTGCAATATCAGAAGGATGTGGATGCTGGTAAGATAGAAGGTGTGGAACCTGGCGACTATCATAATCTTACCGCTATCCTCACCGAGACGAAGGGTGTCACCCATGAGCAACTGCTCGAAAAGATTGAGGCCATCAAAACGTGTATAGGGCAGTTCAGACTCTATATCCCAGCCGAGTTTACTGAGGATCCTGCCGTCTATGGCAAGTACTGGGCCATCCGAAGCGGTATCTTCCCCAGTGTGGGTGGTACGCGCCCTGTTGGCACGTCGTGTCTGATTGAGGACGTGGCCTTCCCCATCGAGTCATTGCCAGAGGCCACGGTGAAACTCCAGAAACTCATTGCCGATCACGGCTACGACGATGCCTGTATCTATGGCCATGCCTTTGAAGGAAACTACCACTTTATCCTGAACCAGAGTTTTGCCGACGAGCACGAGGTGGCGCGTTATGCAGAGATGATGCGCGACGTGGCGAAGTTGGTGGTAGAGGGCTATGACGGTTCGTTGAAGGCAGAGCATGGAACGGGTCGGAATATGGCTCCCTTCGTGAAGTATGAGTGGGGTGACAAGGCCTACGAGATTATGAAGGAACTCAAGGCTATCTTCGATCCTGACGGGCTCTTGAACCAGGGCGTCATCTTCAACGATGATCCAGACTGTTTCATCAAATGTCTGAAACCGTTGCCTGTGTTGAGTTTCGACTACGACAGTGTGCCTGATGGCGGTAAGTATCTGATGGATCCTAAGTTGTCTACGGCGAAGGAGACCATCGAACAGGTGAAGCGTGCCAACAAGTGTATAGAGTGCGGCTTCTGTGAGGTGAATTGTATGTCGTGTGGACTGACGCTCTCGAGTCGTATGCGTATCGCTGTGCAGCGTGAGATCCGTGAGTTGGAGGCTACGGGGCGTGATCCCCAGCGTGCTGCCACCCTCCGCAAACAATATAAGTATTATGGTGACCAGACTTGTGCGACGGATGGTCTCTGTTCCACCTCCTGTCCGATGAAGATCAATACGGGTGAACTGACCCATCTGATCCGTCAGATGGATATGAACAACTCAACATTGGGTTATCAGGTGGGTGAGTTTGCTGCCAACCACATGGCGGGTATCAAGTCGGGTCTGCGTGTGGTCCTCGATGTGGCCCATGCCGCCCATGTCACCTTGGGGCCTAAGTTGATGACGAATGTCTGTCGGACGATGAACAAGATGGGACTGCCACTCTGGACGACGGCCATGCCGAAGAAACGTCGTCAGCCGAAACCTTCCGACCTTACGCAGTTTATTATCGAGAAGTCTATCCCACAACATGAGGAACAGCACAGCGACTTTAAGGTGGTTTATTTCCCCAGTTGTATCAACCAGACGATGGGACAGTCGAAGCAGGGCGGCAAGAAGCATGACCTTGTCGATGAAGTCATCCAACTGATGGCGAAGGCCGGCTATGAGGTAATCTTCCCTAAGGGGATGGAAAAGATGTGCTGTGGACAAATCTGGGAGAGTAAAGGTATGCTCGACATAGCCGACCGTAAGAGTGGTGAACTGGAAAAGGCCCTGTGGGAAGCCTCGGAGCATGGGAAATATCCAGTACTCTGCGCACAGAGCCCGTGTCTGCACCGTATGAAGAAGGTGATGAAGAAGATGTACCTCTACGAGCCTGCCGAGTTTATCATGAAATATCTCGTGCCGCGACTCGACTTCCATCCCACAGACCGTCCTATCGCCCTGCATATCACCTGTTCTACGCGACAGATGGGCGTGGCTGACGACCTTATCAACCTCGCAAAGATGTGTTCCACGAAGGTCTATCTGCCAGAAGGGGTAGGGTGCTGCGGTTTTGCAGGCGACAGGGGCTTCACATTCCCGGAGATGAACAAGTATGCCTTAAGGAAACTCCGTCCGCAGATCGAGGCAAACCATATCGAGGTGGGCTACTCGAACAGCCGTACCTGTGAAATCGGCTTAGAGACGAACACGGGCATTCCGTATATGAGTATCGTCTATCTCGTCAATGAGTGCACGACGCCTAAATCGTGATTCAATCCATGTCGGTTTTCTCCAAAGGCTTTCTAACGGTCCGCGAGAATGGCTGGCAAACCAATAACGGGCAAAGAGATACTGAAAAACGACCATCCCACATCCAACCATGACGGCGTAGGTAACACCTAAATGGTGATAACAGGCAAGACCATAGCCGCAGAAGATGAAGCAGCCGATGATGGACTGGAGCAGATAATTGGTAAGACTCATGCGACCAAAGATGCAGAGATGATGGAGCACTCGGCGCACGCCCTCAAAAGCATACCAGGCTGAGACGATGGCCGAGACGATCATCAGCAGTATGATAAGGTTGTAAATAGGCTTCAGCCAGAAGTCAAGTTCACCGAAATCTGGATTAATCAGCGAAATAACGCCAAGGGCCGAGGTGACGAGGAGGCTATGCCATATCTGCAAGTGACGACCCTCGTTATAGAAGAGTCTCTGCCGTCCCAACTGCATGCCGAGGATGAAGAGGCAAAGCAACTGTGTCAGTCGTCCGCTGAAGATATTGAAACGGAAATTCACCTCAAATCCTGCTGTGCGCACTTTCCTAATTATGTGTCGGCCTTACATCTTATATCAATCATGACATTACTTTGACTTTATTTGATTAAACTCACGAAATGTCTGCTTGTTGACTCATTTAAAGGTGTACTCTGTATAACTCTCATTTCGCCCATTCATCCGGAGTCGCTTCATTGCTGACGACTTCTTGCCTTGTAAGCGACCAGTGGCTGAGCGGCTGTCGACGATGAGTACAAAGGAGGTAAACATCTGGCGTTTCTGCGCAGAAGGGGTAATAGTGATGGTCAGAATGCCATCCGACTTCTGGAGCGTCAGGTCATCGCCAGTAGGAATGGGTTGGTCGTTGATGACGGCATGCAGGACCTTCTGAAAGGTAGCAAACAGAGCATTCGTCTTGCTATCAGTAACGTGCTTTTTGCCCTTCGTGGTCATCGTAAACTTCGTGCCGTCCATAATCAACTGGTCTTTGCCTCCGTCTGTAGAAATACAGATGTAATCAGGTTTGCGGATGGTCATTTCACCAGTTGTCACGACATCGGTCTTGACCGCTTTCGAATGGCTCACCTTGGTGACGGTCTGGGCCTCAACTAAAGGTAAAAGGGCAAAAAGGTAAAAAAGTAAAACACATACTCTGCCTATTCCCTTTAATCCTAATCCAAATATTACTATTCTGTTCATTTTATCTTTTTATTTTTAACTTTACGTATACATTCCCCCATTGATTGACACGACATTGCCTGTGATATACCCTGCATTCGGCGATATGAGGAACGCCACCAGGTCAGCCACTTCTTCAGGCGTACCAAAGCGGTTGGCTGGAATCATTTTCTTCAGTTCACGCTCATCAAGCCCTTCCGTCATGTCGGTCTTGATAAATCCTGGGGCAACGGCATTGACAGTGATACCTCGTCGGGCGACTTCCTGTGCCAGAGCTTTAGTGGCGGCAATGATACCACCCTTGGCAGCCGAGTAGTTGGTCTGTCCGGGCAGTCCCTTCAGCCCACTGACACTGGCCATGTTGACTATGCGCCCGAACCTATGCAGTTGCATGGTGGGCAGCAGTGGCTGAGTGACATTGAAGAAGCCCGACAACGTAATGTCCACCACGCGGTGCCAGTCACCCTCAGGCATCAGCGCCATTACGTTGTCGCGACGGATCCCTGCATTGTTGACAATAACTTCGATATAGTCTTCAGAATGGCATTTCTGCCAATCGCTGAGAGCCGTCTTGGTCTGTTCGGCGTTGCTCACGTCGAAAGGCAACAACTCACCTTTACCCTCCATCATCTCAAGTGTCTTCTTGGCCTCAGCCTCATTGCTGGCATAGTTGATGATGACCTGATAGCCCTCTTGGGCCAATCTCACGCAGATGGCTCGTCCGATACCCCGGCTACCACCCGTCACTAATGCATATTTGCTCATATCTTTACGTTCTTAATTGTTTCCAATGTCTTGAAAGCAGTCATTGTCACACCCTCCAGTCCGTGCAGTACCAGACTCTGTCCCGTTAGGAAGAGGTTTGGGACAGGTGTCTTGGGCGACAGCATAGTTACCAACGGTTGGCGGCAGTCTTTTCTGATGCCGAAGGCCGAGCCGCAGGGTGACTGTGTATAATCACGCCAGGTCAGTGGCGTACTGGTGTAGCGTTTCTCCACCATGTTTCGCAAACCGGGAATGACCCTTTCTGCCAAACAGATACAGTCGTCTGCCAGCCTCTCTTTTTGCAATTCGTATATTTCACCGCGTCGCCCAACCATAGTATCTACCCAATTTTTACAAAGTGCCCACGGCATAGGAGTCAATAGGTCAATCTGTCGTGCATACTCGCCGCTCTCTGGTACCCGACAACTCACCATTACGCCACCCACGCCGCCAACATCCTCACTAAACGTCCATACATTCTCTTTCTTATAGATATACTTATTGTGGTTGAAATAAGGCAGTGTGTTCGGCTTCAGTACCAGCGAGGCCGTAAATATGCCGAAGGTGTTCTCTAATGCTTGGATACGACGGCGGAAGATGCCTTTCAGTACATACGAGTCTTTCAGCCAGCCATACGTCAGTTGCGGGTGAACGTCGCTGATGAACATACGTCCTTCGTAGGTCTTGCCATTAGGACATTTTGCCTTTATAATCCTCCCTCCCTGTTCCACAAGTTCTTTTACCTCAGCATGGCATACAACCTTTCCTCCGTAGTTCTTGATATCCTTTACAAGTGAGTCTACAATAAGGTTTCCGTTACCTTTTAGGCGCCAACTACTCTGGATATAACTGCTCATCGAATGGGCAAAGTTGAACAGCGGTAGCGACTCCCGCCTCAGTTCCATCTTCATGCCTGCGGCAGATAGTACGTTAATAAGCAGCGGGTCGTGGAATAGCGATGTCAGCCAGTTATAGGCATTCACTTCGACAGTCTCTTCCATCGGAGGGAGGTGGCGAAGCATATCTACATACAGTCTCAGGGCTGTCTTCTCATGAGGGAAGTACTCACCGAGCGTACTGGCAAAGCGGTCAAATCCCTCACACAGCGGGAAAGTTCGACGACCAATCGTCACACAGTCAAATCCGTCGGCATCCAACCGCACCCAAGGCAGTCGCATCAGTCCCAACTGCTCAAAGGCCTCATGCAGCGGTTGCCCTTTCGCCAGTCCACCGACATAATGTAGACCAGTATCAAACTCAAAGTCACCCCTGCGATAACTCTGAAGACAACCCCCTGGCTGTGCCTGCCGCTCCAACATGAGCACACTCCAGCCTTCCTTCGCCAACTGTCGGGCACAAATCAGTCCACCTAGTCCGCTGCCTATGACAATGACATCGTACTTCATTTCTTTTGCCGGTTAAGCCATCGATAGACGGCTGGTTGCAAGACATAAGCCAGAATGACAGCAGACAAGAGACCCACGAGCGTAGAGAATCCAACGCTACGAATAGCAGGATGGGCAGCAAGAAGCATACTGCTGACTGTAGTCACCAAGGTGACGGCACTGAGAAGGATTGCCGTCTTATGATAATATAGTTTGTATGTGTCAGGGGCGGTCAGACCGTTCATCACAAAGATGCTGTAGTCCACTCCAATGCCGAATATGAAGGTGGAGATAATGATGCTGATGAGATTGAAGCGCACGTCGAACAGCACCATCGCTCCAAGTACGATGAGCCAACTGAAAAGGATTGGCATGAAACCGAGCAAGGTATGTTTGACATTAAAATGGAAACTCAGCAGTAGTACAACCAAGACAAATAGCATGGAAATCCACTGCAGCACATTGAAATCATCGTTCATTTGCAGCAGCGTGCCGGTAGTATAATAATAGGTATCAAGCACTAACAGGTTTGGGTCGCCGGCAATGGCGTCGCAGATGCGGATATAGTCGCTCTCACTGCTGCGTACAGAATCGTTCTCGCATCGTACAGAAGTAAAACAGAGATAGTCACCGCCATACGACTGCTCCATAAGTGTGGACTGATAGCCTGCGGGAATCAGTCCTGCGGCATAAAGGGAGTCTGGTCTGTAGTCGCGGGTTGCCGCCTCAAAGAATGCGTCGAAAGCCTCGGGATTGAGGTCGGCCTGCGTGGCCGTCTGTGCTATCAGCGTACGTACTTTGCCGAGCCTGTCTGCTGTCCAGTATTTTTTCCAGGCATCGATACGCTCCTGCTGAATATGCAAGGGAACGAAAATCCGGCTGGTATGGGTGTAACTCTTGACGAGACCGAGTTGCTGCAGTGAATCCAGTTTACGGTCAAGGATAGCGAAATGGCTGATTGCCTCCTCCATCGTATTGCCTTTACTGGCAAAGTATTTGGTCTTGTCGCCTGTATAGGTCTTGCTACGAAGCAATCCCTCGGAGTATTCAGTCATCGGTTCTTCGTAACCAAGGTTGTGCATGTCTGGATCGAAACGAATTCCTCCTAAAAGGTAGGCTCCAACTCCGACAATGATCACCAGGCATATAACAGCCAGTAAAGGTTTTTTCCGGTCGAAGGGGTATCTGTTGATTTTGTCAATCAGTTGAATCATGTCCCTATGATTTATCGTCTTGCCACTCAACATCTGCGGTAAATAAACCAATGAGAACAGTGTCGTGCCGAGGATGGCAAAAGCGGCAAACAGACCAAAATCCTGCAACAGAGCGGTATTGATAAAGATAAGTCCTGCGAACGAACCGATGGTGGTGATACAGCCCAAGAAGACAGGCTTAACCTGGTCACGCAACAATTGCTCTCCATCGTTCACATACTGATGATGGGTCAGAATATGGAGTACGTAACTCATTGCAACGCCCAACACCACACCGCCTATACCCAAAGCCAGCAATGAGAATTCACCTTTCAGCCAATACATCATCGACAAGCCGAAGAGGGTACCGAAGACAACAGGCAACAAAAGAAGGGGAATAGTATCCCAACGGCGGAAACAGACGAATAGGAATACCAAAACTAAAACGAGGGCTCCGGCAATAGTGGTTGTCAAATCACGCTTGATGGTAGTGGAGTTGTAATATCCGCTTGCTGGCGTGCCGTGATAGGTGATACGTACATCAGGATAGGTCTTTGCAAACTGTGATATGAGTGTGTTCAACTGCTCGAAGAGTTCAGAGCCCTGCCCCGTATTGGTCGATGAGAAACGAGGTGTAAGAAAAGCAACGCACACCGTGGAATCAGGCACAAAGAAATGATTGTCGATGGTCTGGTAACTGCTGGCACTCAACAAGGGTGCCATCTGCTGAGCCAACACGTTGCGCATGCCTAACGGATCCATCTCTATTAGTTCAGGAAACATCTCTCCCATTTCGCTCAACAAATCATCGTGGTTTTGTTGCATCTGTCGGGCGAAATGTTCACGTGTCAATAATGAGTCGAAATGTATATAGGCCGTTGTATCAATGTAGGCTGGCAGGTGGTCTGAGAGATAGTCAATGCCATTGGGTAATAGGTCTTCATCCAGACGATAGAACAAGTCTTCTATCAGTGCCGAATCTTGTCTGATGGAGTCAGCGAAAGCATCGCACACTTCCGTCAGTTTCTCTACGTCTTTTCCTTCAAACAGCAGGAATGTCTTGTCCTTGATTTTCAGGTCGGCAAAGGCGAGTTTGGTCGTACCGTCCTCGTTCTTCGACGAAGGCATCAGTTTGTTGATGTCCTCTTCCAGATGTAACTGCACGGAAAAATAGCCGAAGAAGATGAACAGCGCCATCATCGACAGCCAGCAGATCAGCCGATGGTTGCGGAAATAATGATATATGTGAATGAAGAGATCTGTCATTGCTGCATAAATATCTTCAGTTGCGACTTGGCTATCAGTTCATCATCCACGCGGCTTTCGCCTGTAGCGATGGTTACATTGCCGTAAGTAAACCCGAACTCGATGGTTGTAAACACCTTTTCGCCTGTTTGGGGACGGTGCATACATTCAAAGCGCTTCACCTCACCAATGAGCCCCACGGGCGGAGCAGACAAATGCTGATCCAGAGCCAGACAGCCCATCAGCGCCGAGCACGACTGGGCAATATGCTCTATCAGGCCGGTCTCGGAGATGGTGCCGTCTGGCAACATGAAATAGTTGTCAGAGCGGATGGTGAGGGCACTGACGGCATGCGTACCGTCAGTTGCCTCAATCTCGTCCACCATAATGAATGGCTCACGCTGAGGTATCAGCCGCTTAATAGCATCTGCGGAAGCAAATTTTATACTTTTCACTCTTTGCTTTCCCCTTAGATGTGCTGCTCAATATAGTCATACAAGTCATTGAAAGACTGTATTTTGTGCAACTCTGCTACGGGGATGGTCACTTTGTAATTCACCTGTAGCAGTGCCACCATGTCTACCAGACTCAGACTGTCGAGGCTCAGCGTCTCCTTGATGTTTGCCTCTGGGGTGATGTCACTTACTTCTACTTCAAACTCATTAGCGAGCAGTTCATTTACTTGTTCAATAATCTCATTTCTTGTCATAATTTACTTTTTTACTTTTTACCTTTATAAGTTTTTTACGATTAATGTCGAATTGGTTCCTCCGAAGCCAAAGGAGTTGCTCAGGAATTGGTTGAAGGCCGTCTCTTTGGTTTCCCTTAGCACATTTATGCAGCAGGTCTCTTCATCGGGATTCTCGAAATTCACATTGCCGGCAATGAATCCGTTCTTCATCATCAGCATGGAGTAGATTATTTCCGATGCACCTGCCATCCACATCTCGTGACCCGTCTGACTCTTCGTCGACGTGACAGGCACCTTATAGTCGCCAAAGGTCTGGGAAATAGCCTGTGCCTCACGGGCGTCACCAATCTTTGTTGAGGTGGCATGGGCGTTCACATAGCCTATCTCCTTGGGGACGATGCCAGCATCCTTCAGGCAAAGTTCCAGCGAACGTGCAGGTCCGGCCACGTTAGGCGTTGAAATATGGTCACCATTTCCCGAAAATCCCCAGCCTATGATTTCTGCCAAGACAGGAGCGCCACGACGCACGGCACTCTCATAACTCTCTAATATCACCGTTGCAGCGCCGCCGCCAGGCACCAGTCCGTTGCGGTCGCGGTCGAAGGGACGGCTGGCCTTTGTGGCCTCATCGTCGTCGCGCAAGGCAAACGACTGGATGCCGTCGAACGATGCCACGCCATACATATTAGTTTCCTGAGCACCACCACAGACAACACAATCCTGCAAGCCATTGCGGATAAGCAGTGCACCCAACCCTATCGACTGTGAACCGCTGGCACAGGCTGCAGAGGCAGTCAGGTTGATGCCCTTCAGATGGAACAGACAGGCCAGGTTCATCGTCACCGTCGAGTTCATCGACTGGAAGATGGCACCACTGCCACAGGCTGCCGTCGAGCCACAACCACGAAATTTGTCGAGGGCTATCATCGTGGCTTCGGCCACAGAGTCGTTGCCATAGATGATACCCACCTCATGCTGGTCAATATACTCCTGATCCAAACGGGCAGCAGCCAGTGCATCCTTAGTGGCCATGTAGGCATACTGTGCCTCCTCAGGCATGAACTGCCGCTGGTTACGACCGATAAATGGTTTCAAGTCAGGCCGCGGAACATTTGCTGTAAACGGTGAGCGGAATCCGGCATCCACACGTTCCTGACTTTTGATTATTCCACTCTTTCCTTCGTAAAGGGACTGGCGCACCTCGTCGAGCGTTACACCCAGGCACGACCAAATTCCCATTCCTGTAATTACTACTCTATTCATATTTTCAATTTTCAATTTTCAATTCTTTATAAAAGCATCTGCGGCGCTTTACGATTTCCGGGTGCAGCGGTTTCCACTGCGATAGTTCACGCACGTTATCCTCCAACTGAGGTCCTGTCTCAGCCCAACGAAAGCCATACTTATTATATATAGGTATAAGATCTTCGAAGAACAAAGCATTCACGCCATAACCCTGTAAGTCGGGACGCACGGCAATCAGTAGCATCTCAGCATTATCTTCGTGCTTCCATTTCAGTGCCTTCAGCAGATGAAACCAACCGAATGGCCATAAACTGCCATCAGCCTTACGCATGGCCTCTGAAATATTGCCCATCGTGACAGCAACGCCCACTACGCTTTCTTTTTCATCCACAATTACAGGTGTCAGCCGTTTGTCAATCACGGGTAGGTATTTGTGGAGAAACTGACTGATCTGCTCGTCCGAAAGTCTGGTAAATCCGAACAACGGCTCGTAGGCAACATTTAGCAGGTCGAATACTTTCTTGCCATAGCCCTTGTGGTAAATCATATCGTCAGTCAATTTGATTACCTTCAACCCCATCTGTTCCCTACAGTATTGAGCTACGCGCTGGTATCGGGCAGGAATATCCTTTGGCACATTGATACGAACCTGCACCCAGTCCACCTCCTTCTTCATTCCCCAAGCCTCCATGTGGCGGGGATAGTAGTCTGGGTTATAAATAGTGCTGGCCGACCCCATCATGTCGAAATCCTCTATCAGCATACCCTCCTTGTCGAAATCGGTGATGCCCAAGGGTCCCTGTATTTGGGTCATGCCATACGACTGCCCCCATCTGGATACCGCTTCCATCAGGGCATTCGACACGTCAAGGTCGTCAATAAACTCTATCATTGAAAAGCGCACGCTTTTCGTCTGCCACCTCTCGTTAGTCCGCTGGTTAATAATGCCCACAACGCGACCTACAGGAACGTCATGACGGTAGGCCACGAATGCCTGAACGTATAATGTGCCATACTTAGCGTTCACACTTCTTGGGTCAATCATGGCACGGACATCGCTCCGCAAGTCAGGCACATACTGAGGATAGTCACGGTAGATATTGTCCGTAAGGTGAATGAAATCATTCGCCTCTTTTCTGCACGTCACCTTGGTCACCTCCACTCTGTTCATCCGATTTTATGATATTTTGCACGGTACTCCAAAGGCGTCATACCAGCCTGACGGCGGAAGAACTGTCCGAAGAACGACGAGTTTGGAAAGCCCAGACCATCTGAAATCTCCTTCACGGTCTTATTTGAGTCTCTCAGCATGGCATAGCAGTCTTCCATCGCGCTCTCTGTAATCCACTGCATGGGCGATTTGCCGCTGACCCGCTGACATACAGTCGATAAATACTTCGGCGTCAGGCAAAGTTTATCGGCATAATATGACACCTGGTGCCGCTTATACCGCTCTGAGGCAATCTGTGCGAGAAACCTGCCGAAAATGTCCTTGCCACGCATTGTGGCAGTATCGGCAGGATGCATGGCATCCTCATGCTCCACAAATCCCTCACAAATCATCAGCAACATGGTACGGAGAAACGACAGCAGGATTTCATCCCTAAGTTGTAAATCGCGCCTGACAAAGATACTGTTTATATAATATCTCATGCCGTCCATCCAGTCCTGATGGTCAATGACATACACCTCCTTCATATACATCGCCCTGTTCCATATATCCACCTGCCCTCCTAACGCGCTCTTCAGCGCTTTGTCAGAGATAAACAGCGCACTGGCCATTACATCTGTGCTTACCATGATAGGATAGACTGTTTTCTGAGCGGGTATCAACAACAACTGGCCTGCTTCCACCTTGACATTGTCACGACACCCCATCTCCACCAATACCTTACCACTTTGGCAAAAAACCAGCGTATTATAAGGTAGGCGTGCGCTCTGCGCCTTCGCCATTTCGATGACATTCTCCACATATAGTATGTCATCATGCACCAATGATATTGCTTCTATCTCCATAACGATAATACAATTCGGCTGCAAAATTAAACAATTTCTGCCAAATTCCGACGTTCAATTTTTACTCTATTACGTTCTATTTGGAACTAAGATGCCAAATAACCCCTATTACAGACTGCTTGAGCCCGTCGGCTATGTCGCTGCCGTACGATGTAAAACACCCCAAAAGACTGCTTGAGTCTCATTGGTACTCAGTAAGTGTCTTGACCTAACATCATATCGTGTTGATTGTCTTTTGCAGTTCTTCTAGGAATCGGGTGGCATGCGAGCCGTCCATCTGGGCATGATGGAACTGGAAGGAGATGGGGAGCGTGGTCTTCAGCCAGCCTTTGCGGTAACGACCCCATGCCAGGAAGGGATTGGTGAAGATGCCGCTGTACTGGTTGACGATGCTGTTGAGTTCCGTGCCAGTCACTGCCGACGTGCCGACTATCACAGCCTCATCGTCTAATATGTCATGACAGGTCTGGCTGATGGTTTCTGTCAGATGCAGGTAATTAGCATTAAATTGCTCCAAATCATCGCAGACGGCAACGTCGCAAAAACTGAGACCGCCCTTTATGTTATCCGCTATCACGTTGATAGCCATACGGTCGTATTTGTAGAGTTTCCCGTCATGAGGTAACATATAGAACTCCTCTATACCTGATGCTGCTTTGCCGATGCACCAGCACAGCAGCATGTTGAATTTCAGCCCGCGCCACCGACTAACCTTATACAACCGCGTCACGTCAAATGTCTTGGTGAGCGTTACCATCGGCATGGGCGACTTCATCCACAGTTCGAAAGCTGTCGCTCGATTCGTATCTTTGGGATTGATTTCCTGTTTCATTTCACATTTATATTTTTATCGCTGCAAAATTACATATAGTTATGAAACCCACCAAATAATTGGGATAAAATGCACGAAAGTAACTGATTTATTGCTATAAAAGATTCTCTAAGATTCCAAAACTAGCTGAGAACGACACCGTCCACAAGGCCTGTCCCTGCTACGATGTCGCAAAGAATCAGAATGCGGGGAAGCCTTCCCAGAGTTTGAAAAACCTGCCCCGAATCCGGGGCAGACCATCCCCAGGTCGGAATGATATGCCTCAGATTCAAGGCACGATTCTCCGAGGTCGGGATATCTTCCCTCAGATTCAAGGCACGTTTCCCCGGGGTCAGAATGTCTTCCCCCAGCCAGAGTTCCACCATTCGGAGCGACGACAGGATATTCGGCAGATGTTTGTATATCTTCATTTTTTAGTTTACTACATTCGCTGACGCTCTGTATCTCCTCCGAACGCAGTCGTTTCAGTTTGTCCTTATCCTGCATCTTTCTTCCGTTGATATAGATGACAGGTGTGCCCTTGCCCAGCACCTCCAGGTCTTCGCAATTAAACAATCGTTCCTGACACTATGTGTTCTCGGCAGAATTCAAGTATGACTTGATTCTGCTCTCGCTAAAACGCAACCTTCTTGAACCGCGGCAAACGTGGCGACTGTTGCAGCAATCGAGATGGGGATGATAGACCAAAATGTCATAGAGGGGACTGCAATGAATAGCAGGAATCCCGCCCACTTGTTTGCGAGGGTGTGAGGGAAGCAGCAGCGCCCGTACGTCGCGAGTGCCGAAAGCTGATTCACGACTTTAATCGCGACAATTACTCCTGCCCACAGCCAAAGCCATTGCGGCAGTTCGAGTATCGGCAGATGTTTCATTGGTACTCAGCAAGTGTCTTGACCTCACAGCCTTTGCTTTCGTAATCATTTACTCAATAACGAAACTACGCGGATAGAAATCGCTGTAGAAACGGCCATCGGCGGCGGTGAATCTCAGAACGCAATAGTTGGGGTCGGTCACACCGCCTGGGTAATACTCCGTATCTCCATTGCGCCAAATCATTTCTTTCGAGGCGGCATCCGTCAGCACCTCCATCGTACCCCGCAGCATCATACCCTTGAAGCCTTTGGCATCGCAGAAATAGATGCTTGCCTTGGGATTAGCCTTGTATTGAGCCACACGTATTGAGAATGTGTTGGTTGTAAAGTAGAAGGTTTTGATACCCTCACGCTTGCGTGGCTTCAACATAGCCTTGGTCCAAGGAAAACCTTCTTGGTCTACTGATGAGATGTAAGCGATGGGCAGTTTATCGGCCATCTGTGCAATGAGTTCTTTAACGCCTGTCAAAGCGGGATTAACATTCATGACTTCATCGTTACTAACATTCAACGTTTTGCGCCAGCGCTTCAGCTGTGGGAAATAGGTCTTCATCATGCCGATATATTCCTCTTTAGTGATGGGTTTGTCCAACCCCTCATTTACTGCACCAACAAACTGCGCACAATGTTCGATCATCTCTTCCATCGTGCAGTCCTGCAAGAATTTTCCATCCCTGTAGCAGTACATGCAGTAATCTTCATTCTTACTACCGTCGGCATTCGTGCCGAGAACATCTTCGGTTAGCGGCATGCCGCAACTCTGACAAAATCTTTGTTCCATAATATCTTTATTTGTTAGTTCCTGGCTCAATACTCTAATAGGTTGTCCCAGATTGCTCTATTTATAGGTGGTGATTAGAAGTCTATCGAGCAAAATGTCTTGCGTTACTTTCGGATTGCGTTTGCAAATTTACACAAAAAACTCCAAATTCGATGCTTAAAAATGCTAAAATCACACAAATTGAGGCTAATTTGTTCACTTTTTCGCTCAATCATATACTTAATGAAAGAAAAACAGCTATCTTTACGTTCAGAATTTCATCTTCGAAGGAAAGAGAGCCTGACGTTTTCAAGAAGACAGGAAACTAGCATATTCCCAAGCCGAAAAGCATAACGTGAAGACAAGAAGGCCAATTGCTCACACTTGATACGAGGCGTGAGTATTGGCGGAATCCAGCGACACACACGGGTCTGGACTGTTGTGCACGAACATTTTGTGCCGATAATTTATCACAGAGCAAGTCGATTTTTGATTCTACCTCTACCAAATAATCAAAAACCTCTTTCAAAAATACTTATTTTTAAAGGTATTTGCGAATAGCTTCTTATATTTTATCTTCTACTAAACCTCTACTAATCTTCTACTAATCTTCTACTAATCTTCTACAAGCCATCTATTGCAGAAGCGTGCCTTATGTTGTAATAAGCGTTCCTTATTGAGCGATAAGGATCCCTTATTTTGCAATAAGGCTTCCTTATTGCCGATAAGCACAACCCTCAGGTACATTGCTTATTCCCAACGTGGGAACACTTTGTTCCCAGTGTGGGAATCATTTGTTCCCAACGTGGGAACATCACGCTCCCAGCATGGGAACATCACGTTTCTTATTCATATTACAGGTTGTCAGTTCACCCAAGGCAGAATTGTAGTAGTCAAGGTTAGTAGAGGATTAGTAGAGGTTTAGTAGAGGATTAGTAGAGTTTAAAAGGCGACTAAACCACTAATATACAGTAACTCTCTCGATTTTATGTAGAGTTAAATTGCAATTTGCAACTATTAGCCAAAGAAATAATCGCAAGACAGACAGCAAATCAAGCGCTTGGTATCATAAAGGGACGCAAGAAGTTCTAGGACGTAGTGCCGAGGGCGGTGAGAATGGCAGATGCTATTGATGTTACTCATTGAATGTACTTGTTATCCTCGTTTATTGTGGAGCATATTCGAAGAAATAGAAGTCCGTCCAGCCAGTGTTCTCAGCATAGAGGTGCTGCTTGCCGCGATACTCGAAACCAAGACGTTCGTAGATTTTGTGGGCGGGTGTGTTCGAGGCAAGAGCATCGAGGCGGATGGCCTGCATGCCATTATTCTGAGCGAGACGGATGGCCTCGCGAATCATTTCTGAACCGATGCCCTTGCCCTGGATGTCAGGACTGACGGCAAGGATATGAATCACAGCCACCTTTTCGTCTGGCACCTTCAGCGTCCAATCTATCGCGTGATAATCCTCACCTTGATACATCGTCACTGCCATCGCACCAACTATTTTTCCATTATCTTTATAAAGATACATACTCCCCTCATTGATATAGGCTCTGATGCCTTCAACTGTCGGGTGCTTGCCCTTGCTCCATCGGGCGTATGTGGCCATCTCTGGCGTACGCTCCGTCACATCATCATAGAAGGCGATGACGGCATCAAAGTCCTTTTGTGTTGCTAATTCTAATCTCATATTCTATTACTCAATTACGAAACTTCTTGGATAGAAATCACTATAGAAACGACCGTCGGTGGCGGTAAACTTCAACACGCAGTAGTTGGGATCGGTTACACCGGCGGGATCGCTGATGCTCTCGCTACTTACAAAGTTCAAAATGGAGCGGCTTGTCATAATGACGGCGTGAATAGTAGGTGACTGAGGGATGCTTCAGATTCATCACCATCGTCCAGGCTGTGCCAAGGAAACCCTCTCTTTGTGGTTGGGATACGGCCTCGATGGCTTCAGTCAGTTGCTTTTCGCTCATCACGCCACCCGTCTGACTGTATCGTTGGCATAAACGCTCATAACGGTCATCACCTTCTATTAATCCAACATTACGCTTCTGCTCACAGAGGTAATGGTTAGCCACAGCAGGTGATTCTGTTACCACCATCTTATTATCTACATATTCTACGACCACACTCCTGCCCGAAGCGTCGGCTATGGCATAATGGTGGGCTGAGCCGATGTCGGAGTGCATGTCAATGCCCTCAAGCAGTTGAAGTGCCTCACCGACGTTGGCTGCATTCTTGAGCATATAACTGATGGCACCCGTTGTAGTAAGGTCTGGCTTACTGGTGCGCTGGTCTGTCTGTATGGTGTCACCTGCCATCAGGTCAGCAATGGCAAGTCCCTTCTCATTGATACCGTCAAGAGCCACGAACAGACCTGTCAGACACATATACTGGTTTTTGAATCCCTCAGGCTTGAAGTCTTTGCTAAATCCGTAGAACTCCACGTTGAACGTGGTGATCGATTCGTAGCCGCGAGTAGGAATGGCATGTATGATAACACCTGTGGCCGACGGGAAGTCGAAGTTACGTCCCATCATTATGCCGCCCTCAGGAGTACTGACGGTAAGTGCCGAGCAGCCGAAGGGTTGTTTTGAGGTTTTCACCTCTGTCTTGTAGTGCCCTTTCGACAGAAACTCTGTGGCATAGCTTGCCAGTTGGTCGGCAGATGCGAACCCTCCGCGATTCATCAGTTCGTCAAACCCATCATCGCCTTTGTATTCCATGTAGTACAGTCCGTCATCCAGTTTCTCGCACGACATCGCCCCCTTGGCCAGCGGACCAAACTCCATCCACATCAATACTCCGACTACGATTAACAGTCCCAATACGCTCAGCAGCGCAATCTTTAATACCTTTTTCATTGCCTTCTTTTTTATCTGTTGTCTATTTACAACCATTTGACGTTAAAAAGGTATGAAAAGTTGCAGAGGTTCATCTTACTTTATTGATAGTCCTAAATTGGCGCACTCCTCGCCACGCGATTGTCCGAATCAAAGACATAGTCGTGCAAAGCCGGGGAAATCGCCTGTAGCCCTGACTTCCCGGTATATCTCCTGCGCACCACCCTCAGAAAACGTCTGCCTCAGTCTCTTGCTCGTTATTGCCATAGTAGTTTTTATTCTTCATATCCTAATTGTCCTGGCAGGCGGAGTTTTTCTTTTTGCGGGAAGGTTGCCTCGTAAGCCTCGAAGGCCTCAGGATTCACATCGGCCACGAAATAGCCTTTGGGAGGACAATAGGTTCCCTCACGATTGCCCCAATAGCCAGGAATCAACTCTTGGGCAAGGAAATACGGAACTTCGGCATCGCGAGGCTCGGCATGATAGTGAATCTTCATCTTGCTGGCAAAATTGAAACCTGCGTGCTTGTAGAATTCAATATTTCCTTCCATCTGTAGCAGGCCGATGCCCATTTCCTTGGCCTTTTTTAAGGCATAATTCAGTAACTTCAGGCCATAACCTTTGCGCTTATAGTCGGGGTGGATGCTGATGGGGCCAAATGTCCAAGAGGGGTAGGGTGTTCCACCGTCAAGCATAATCTCTGCCCTCGAGAACATTACATGACCTATGATTTTATCGCCATCCTCCATCACCAAGTCAAGTTCAGGGATGAAGTCAGGATTGGTTCTATACAGATTGAGCACGTAATGCTCTGTGCATCCAGGACGATAGACATTCCAGAATGCTTCGCGTGTCAGGTTCTCTACCTCACGATAATCTTTGGGCTGTTCTAAACGAATGTTCATTATTCTGCTTCGATTTTTACTATTTTGACGTTGCAAAATTACAATTAGTTGCGCAAACCTCAAAATATCTGGGATATTCTGTTTGATTCTTTGACGAGAGGCTAATAATGCAGCACCCGTCATCGCGACGAGTGCTGCTTTCTACTCTAACTTTAATATTAACAATCATACATACAAAGTATGATATTCTTTACTTTTCGAACTCTCGGAGTTCCTCCAGTCCGCCCTCTATCTCCCTTAACTGCTGGGCGTGGCGACGGAGTTGCCATTTGGCAAAGACAAGGCCGAAAACCAAAGTGAGCAGAGACAGTCCCAATGGCAGTATGAGTCTCGTGCTGAATTCATAGCCAGCCTCCGTGTTGAATCCTAGTTCCAGAATGTAGAAGACTATCATAGCCAGGCATACGGCACCAATCATCCAAACTTTCTCCTGATGGCAGATCTTCTTGTAAGTGAGCACCAGCCTGTCGAGTTCTCTGCAGCCCTTGTCCAGATCGAATTTCGACAGCAGAGAGAGTTTCCATACCAGAGGAATCAGTCCTATTACCATCACACCCTCAACAATAGCGAATGAGGTGGTTTGGATGGGTGTATTCATATAAACATAGGGGAATACCACACAGATGATGAGCATATTCACCACGAAGTTGTAGATGTTCTGACCCATAACGCGGTCGTATGCCGACATGGTCTTCTGCTGAATTACTCCCTTCACCACGCGAAGGTTCACTATTTCCGTTTCTGCCAGACGCTCATCGAGTTTATTCCAACTGGCTTTCAATGCTTCAAGTTCCATAAAAATTCAAATTTAACGGTTCGACATTTTCTTTAGTTTCTCTTTTGTGCGATTCAGTTTCACGGCGACGTTGGTCTTAGTGATGCCGAGGATGTCGGCGATTTCCTCATAACTCCGTTCTTCCAGCCAGAGGAGAATCAGCGCGCGTTCCAGTTTCCCCAACTGACTGATGAGTCGGTAGAGTTCCCTGAGTTGCCCTGCCGTCTCATTGTCTTCTGCTGCCATGCTTGCCACATTGGCCGTCATGGGTATGGTCTGCGGGCGGGCATTTGAGCGTCGGAGGAACGTGATACATGTGTTCATGGCGATGCGGTAGACCCAGGTTGTGAGTTTGCTATCTCCCCGATAGCGGGGGAAACTCTTCCACAGGTTGAGCACCGTTTCCTGATACAGGTCATTCAGGTCGTTCTGGTCGTTGGCATAAATGTAGCACACCTTGTAGATGGTACGTTTCTGCGCCTCGATCATCGTCAGGAATTCTTTCTCTATTTCTTTCGTCTCCATTGTTCAACTGAATCCTTTTGTCCTATTAGTCGCAGAAAAGGCGAAATAATTACATCCATACGGAACTATTTTACATTCTTGCCTTCTGTTTCTCGCCGGCACCGGAACCGCGATACTTCGAGCGGGCCTCGTTGAATTTCCAGACGAGGTCGATGAGGAAGGTGCGGCGGGCAGGGTTGTGGACGCTCAGTTCGCGGAAGCCGTAGATGGTAGCATCGGTCTTATTGGTATTGAAGATGTCAACGCAGCGCACATCGAGCGTCAGCAGTCCCAGACGGCGGAGATTGAAGTCGCGCTGGATGCCGAGTTCGACATTAAAGCGGTTGGAGATGATGCGATTGTTGTTGTAGTCGCCCATGTTGGCCCACTGGGCTGCAGCGTGCAGACGGAAGTCCTTCGGCAGTTCGATGTCGTTCTGCCAGACGAACGTAAGGTACGGACGGCTCAGTGTCAATAAAGAACCGTCAGCCGTCGGCGACTTGTAGTTTTGGAACAGCATAAAAGCATACCACATAGGATGCCACTTGCCGATGGTGGGCATCGCCGAGAGGTTGACGGAGAACTGGTCGTAGTCATCGGCGCTGTTGATGGGTCTCACGAGGCTGACGAGCGGATCCTCGGAACCGGGGAAAGGTTCGGTTGACATCGTGACGACATCTTTGTTGCGGCCGTAGTTCAATGAGAGGTTCGCCCACTTGTAACTAGCATTCAGCACGATACTGTGCATGTAGGTTGGCTTCAGATAGGGGTTTCCACTTTGGTAGGTGTAACGGTTGATGTAGATTGTCGAACTGGTGAGGTTGGAGTAGGCCGGTCGCTGAATGTCACGACGATACGACAGGCTTAGTTGCATCTTTCCGATGGGAGTGGAAAGGGTAGCGGTGGGGAACCAGTCACCGTAGTTGCGGCACACCTCGTCCTCACGCTGGCCGAAGTTGAAGTAATCGTTCTTCAAGTGCTCGTAGCGCAAACCAACCTGGGCAAACACCTTGCTGAACTGCCGGCCGTATTCGACGAAGGCCGCTGCCGACTTCTCGTTGATCTCTGTATCTGTGGCCTTCACGGGTACGTAATCGGAAGCCTGGTATGTGTAGGCATCCGTGCGGTGGTTGTAACTGTATTCGCCTCCAACAGAGAGATTACCCTTTAATATGGGGTAGGTAAAGATGAGTTTTGTGGCCCAGAAGTTGTTGGAGTTGTCGGTATTGTTCTCGATGGTGCGGTTTACGGGGGTGGCTCCTACAACAGTTGTCTGTTCTGTCGTGCGACCTGGCGTCTTGGTGTCATCGAAGAGTCCGTCGATGTTCAGGTCGATACCCAGATTCCCCACCTTGCCATTGTAATAGGCATTGAAAATGTGCTTCCTGATGCTCTCGTCCTGCCAGATATCGCTCACGGAGTGCTCTGTCAGAATATTATTCTCGAACATATCTGTCAGATAGTCGCCTTTCGTCTCGCCACTGGGTGTACGGTCGTATTTGTAGTAAGCACCAAAGGTGTGGTTTTCATTAACCATATAGTTTAACTGCAACTGTGGCGACCATGCGTGCCAGGGATGTCTGATCTCCTGGGTGGAGTGACCCGTCACCTGATTCGGCCCGACATTGTAGAGCATGTCGTTGACCTGTAAACCCTTATAGTGATTATAGGTACCCACCCAAAACGAGCCCGTCACGTCAAACCCACCCATGCGGTAGTTGGCGGTGAAGTTGTCGTTCAGCGAACAGCCGTACTGGTACATGAACTGCGTGCTGTTCTGGAAACTCAGACCTTCGCCCTGTGCTTTTTTCAGCGTGATGCGCACCACGGCCTTCACCGAGGCGGCATAGCGGGCTCCGGGGTTCTGCACCACATCGACGTGCTGAATCTGGTCGGAGCGCAGACGAGAGAGTTCCTTCATGTCCTGCACCCGTCTACCGTTGATATACACCTCAGCATCACCGCGTCCCAGCACTTTTACGCCACCGTCGCGCTCTGCTTCGAGCGAAGGAATCTTCGACAGGGCATCGCTCACCGTTCCGGCCTTCTCTAGTATCGTACCAGCGACAGTGGTCCGCATCGCATCGCCCTTCACATGTGTCTTCGGCAATTGCCCCTTCACCACGACCTCGCTGAGTAGTTGAGCGTCCTCCTTCATCTGGATGGTCAGCCCCTCGCCCGCGTTTATATATAAGGTCTGATAGCCCACGCTGGTCACCTTGAACAGGCCTTGGTTTATATCCGTCACAATCTTGAACATGCCCTGCTCATCGGTCATCGCACCTTGTACGAAAGCCGAGTCGGGCAGCGACAGCAGCACCACATTCACATAGGGCATCGGCTCGCCCTTCTCGTCAATCACTCGCCCGCTCCAGTCTTGTGTCTTGGCGAAACTTGTCATTGTCATCATCATTGCAGCCATCAGCACTGCAAATCTTAAACTTACTCTTTTCATATCATTCATCATTTAAATTGATTCTTTGACTTATTTGTCGTATATGACGCTGTAAAATTACAGATAGTTGCAGAAATAATTCAAGTTGGGATATTCTGCAGAGAAATGTGACGAATGGTATATCTTGGGATGAATAGTTAATTCTTGATATCCACGCCACCGAGGAAATTGCTGGCAATGATATGGAGGGTTGGTGCAGTGGTGTCGGCTTGGGCCTTAGCATGATTGCCTATGCCACCGATGAAACTATGGCTTTTTACATCTACATTGACCATAGCGGGCACGAAGAGTTCGATACCACCACAAAAGGTGTGGATGTCGATTTCCTCGTCTTCAGTAATCACGGCTTCGCGCAGATCCAGTCGGATGCCGCCGCAGAAAACATCGAGGCGGGCACCGTGGAAGGTCTCACCGTGATAGACGTACTCGTCGCCGCCGTAATGAACAGAGCAGCGGATGCGCTTGCCGTCTTCACCGATGGGCAAAGGACGCTGCAGCCACTGGTCCGGATCGCGGCGGTAACTGTCGATAACAAGATGTACACCAACATATAACAATACGAAGATGCCGAAATACATGGCCCACGGGCCTTCAGATATCGTCTCAAACCAACTCCAATGGAGGATGCCCCACAATGTGGCGAGTTTCAACAGACTGGCAACAATAAAAAGGATGCCGATAATCGTTCTTGGATTCATGCTCTTATTCATCTTTTTATTCATTTATGTTAAACAATTCTGAGTGCAAAGATAAGGTGTATGACGATGAGCACCAAATATCTGGGATATTCTGCACCTGTTTGTGACAAACGGTCATTTTTTTCTCTTTTTACTTCTCAATTATCATTTATTATTATTACCTTTGCGGCCAGTATGAACAAAGGTCATAAGGAAACCATCAGCATCCGCTTCGTCAGTACCGCTTTTATGGTGTTGGCGATAGCCATCTTCAAGCCCTTCGGACTCGAAATGTGGCAATGGCAGTCATTTATTCATCTGTTGTGTATCTTTTCATTAGGCCTGTTCAGTTGCTTTTTGACGGAGGTTATTCTAAGGTTTGCTGTCTGCATGCCCCGCTCTTATGAACGTGGCGTCGGTTATATCATCAGTCGCAATCTCCGCTTTCAGTTCATCAACACGCCGCTGGTGTCGCTGCTCATTTGTCTTTACCGCCACATCGCGATGAGTCACCAAGTGGATAGCAACAAATTGTCTTTGAGCAATTATCTTGAAACACTGCTAATCATTGCCTTCCTCTCCTTCGCCATCGGCCTCTACTGGCGTTTCAAGTTCCGCAGCAGGTACCTGGCAATGGAATTGGAAGAAACGAGACTGCTGAACGAGCAACTGAGGAATATTTCATCAACGAGTGAGGCGGACATATCGGGTGAAAAGCCTTGCTCACAGGAGATAACGCTCACAGGCACGACTAACGAATCTGTCATGCTCCAGATTTCCCACCTATTATATATTGAGGCTGTTGGCAATTACGTAAAGATATGCCACTTGCGTGAAGGGGAAGTACGTACCGATATGCTTCGCGCCACTTCCAAACAAATGGAGGACGATCTAAAGGATTATCCGATGATTGTGCGCTGTCATCGTGCTTTCTTGGTCAATCTCGGTCAGGTAGAGCAAATCTTTTCTAACTCCCGATCCATGCAACTCAAGATGAAGCATTGTCATGACGCAATCCCTGTGTCGCGCAGTAACATGTCACAAATAAAAGAAACCATCAGGAGAATCCCCTATTCTTGTTAGATCTATATCAACTTTCGCTCTATGGTTGACAGAGGGCGGTGCAGACTGCATCCTGAAAGGCTCTGCCGTCGGCATTCTTCATCACGCCTTGGTTGATGATGCAGAAGGCCAGAAGATGGTTGTTGGCGGTGTGGCAATAGCCTGCCAGGGAGGACACCCCAGTCAGTGTGCCAGTCTTGGCGCGTACATTCCCGATGGTATATTTCCCTTTCATCCGCTTGCTGAGTGTGCCATCCTCTCCGGCTATCGGTAGGGCAGGGTACAGGCTGCTGTAAATCTCGGAATTACGGTAGGCGTAGCGCAACAGGCGCACCATCAGTTCCGGACTCACATAGTTGTAGAGCGAGAGTCCGCTGCCGTCGGCAATCTTATAGTTGTCGGGGTTGAGCCCAATCTTGCTGATGAGTTTCTTGATATGTGTCCTTGCATTCGCAGCAGAGGCATGTCTGGTACCACCAGAGGCAGCAATCTGATAGAACATCGACTCGGCATAGAGGTTGTCGCTCTCTTTGAGCATCTGCATCAGAATCTGGTCGAAGGCGTGGAAGCGGGAGCCAACGACATAGGCACCATTGGGGAGTGTGCCCTCGGCGAAGTTGTCTGCCACCACAATATCCCTGTTGCGCATCTCGTCAACAAAACTGCGGAGGAAATCAGCCTTCTTCGAGATGAGCAGTGGCGAGAGGATGGGATTGTCGTCATCCCAGCACCAGCCTTCACCCAAGCGTGTCTCGTCCTTCATGGAGTAGTCGCCGATGATACGGCCTCTGATGGTGTCAACCCCCATGCCGAGGACACGTTCTACGAAGGCATTCATATCGTCGTTGTTGAAACGGGGATCCATGCCGCCCACGCAGTAGAGGTCGCCATTGAGCACATTGCCGATCAACTGGCCCGTATAATATAAAGAGGTACGGAACTGGTAGTTGCTGCCCAACTTGTCGAGGGCTGTGATTGCCGTTACCAGTTTCATGACGGAGGCGGGGCGCATGGTCTGGCGCTCGCCATAGCGGAAGATGATGGTGTCGGCAGTGAGGTCATAGACCATCAGTCCGACTTGTGATTTCTTGAGGAGTGGCTCGTCCAACAGTTTGTCGAGTCTGACAATGATATTCTCCGGCCAGGGAAGACTCAGGGAATCTTCTGACTCCTGACTCCTGACTCCTGTCTCCTGACAAGTGTCAACGGGTTCCAGAAAGGCTACCTTGTAGTTGCCTACCTCTTGTGGTTCTGTTTGTGCCTTTAATCCGGTGAGGAGGCACAAATAGCCTATAATAATCAGTACTTTTTTCATATTCCACTGCAAAAGTACAAATTATCTGCGATAATCTGTGTAATCTGTGTTTTTTTTTGTATCTTTGCAGCAGATTATTGATTTCGATTATGGTTTACAAGTACGACTTTCTGATTATCGGTGCCGGTGTGGCCGGTATGAGTTATGCCCTGAAGGTGGCGAGAGCCAAGAAGGGCAAGGTGTGTATGATCTGCAAGACGTCGCTCGATGAGGCCAACACGTCGTTTGCCCAGGGCGGTGTCGCATCAGTGACAAATCTCGCCGTCGATAACTTCGGCAAGCATATCGAGGACACGATGATTGCGGGCGACTATATCAGCGACCCTGCCGCTGTAGAGCAGGTGGTTACGAAGGCTCCCGAACAGATTCAGGAACTCGTGAACTGGGGCGTGAATTTCGACAAGAAGGATGACGGCACCTTCGACCTGCACCGGGAGGGCGGGCACTCGGAGTTCCGTATCCTGCACCATGCCGACGATACGGGAGCCGAGATACAGCGTGGACTGATGGAGGCTGTGCGTAACAATCCCGATATCGAGGTGAAGGAAAATCACTTTGCCGTGGAGATCATCACGCAGCACCATCTGGGTGTCCGCGTCACCCGCCGCTCGCCTCATATCCAGTGCTACGGGGCATACGTGCTGAATCCTGTCACGGAGAAGGTGGATACTTATTTAAGTAAGGTGACGGTGATGTGTACGGGCGGCTGCGGGGCTGTCTATCTGACCACCTCGAATCCCGTAATCGCCACGGGCGACGGCATCGCAATGGTGTATCGCGCCAAGGGTACGGTGGCCGACATGGAGTTCGTGCAGTTCCATCCCACGGTGCTGCACAATCCGAAGGAGACGCATCCCGCCTATCTCATCACCGAGGCGATGCGTGGCTATGGCGGCATCCTAAAACTGCCCAACGGCGAGGAGTTTATGCAGAAGTACGACGAGCGCCTCTCGTTGGCGCCTCGTGACATCGTGGCCCGAGCAATCGACAAGGAGATGAAGATTCACGGTATCGACCATGTCTGTCTCGATGTGACGCACAAGGATCCTGAGGAGACGCGCCACCACTTCCCCAACATCTACCAGAAATGCCTCTCGATGGGTGTTGACATTACCACGGACTATATCCCTGTGCGCCCTGCAGCCCACTATATGTGTGGTGGAATCAAGGTGGACCTCAACGGACAGTCGAGCATCGAGCGGCTCTATGCCCTCGGCGAATGTTCCTGCACGGGGCTGCACGGCGGTAACCGCCTGGCCTCCAACTCGCTCATCGAGGCGGTGGTCTATGCCGATGCTGCTGCCAAGGACTCGCTGCAGCACGTCGATCTCTATGACTATAATGAGAAGGTGCCCGAGTGGAACGACGAGGGTACGATGACGAATGAGGAGAAGGTGCTCATCACCCAGAGCGTGCGCGAGGTCAATCAGATCATGGCCAACTATGTGGGTATCGTCCGCTCCGATCTCCGTCTGCACCGTGCGTGGGACCGTCTCGATATGCTCTACGAAGAGACGGAGCGATTGTTCAAGCGCGTCAAGGCTTCGAAGGATATCTGCGAACTGCGCAATATGATCAACGTGGGCTATCTCATCACCCGCTGGGCCCTGGAGCGCAAGGAGTGCCGCGGACTGCACTACACCATCGACTACCCGGTGCACGCCTACGACAAATAAAATAAAGCCTCACCAAGCAGTGAGGCTTTATTCATTCGAATCTACTTCAGGATCAGATACTGGAACGGCTCGAGGGGGAGTGAGGCATCGAGTTGGTATTCCTTCTCCGTCATGAGATCCTTGGCCTTACGCCCCTTCCAGTGGTCAGGTACCTGCATGGTCTTTGCCTTGTTGCGTACATTGACTACCACGAGAATCGTCTCCTTCTTGTCATGCTTCTCAAAGATAAACACATCCTTGTCCGGCCACGACTTGATCGTGCCTTTACGCAGAGCGGAATGCTTGTTGTAGATTTCTATCAGACTCTTGTATTCCTGGTAGATCTCAGGCTTGGCTGTCCAGTCCACGGGTACGTACTTGAAGAAGTTGATAGGCTCGGGATAGCCCACCTCCTGCGAACCGTAGATCAGCGCTCCGCCATGGGGGAAGATGCTGGCTACGTAAGCCGCCATGGCCCCACGGTCGTTAGTGAACTCCACACAGGGAGTCACCTCCGTAGAGTGGTCATGGTTGGTGGTGAAGCGCAACTTCACCTTGCCCGCAGGCAGATCGTGGTATTCCAACATGTCAGCATTGATGAGGTCCTGGGCGGGAGCACCCTTGAACACCTTCACCAGGCCGTCCTTATAGTCCCAGCCATAGTTCATGTCGAAGCCCCCGACGGTGAAGTTGTCAAGGTTCTTGCCCTCTGCCAGCATCACGATCCTACGTGGGGCAGCAGCCTTTCGCAACTGCTCGATGGCATCCTTCCAGAAGTCGGCTGGTACACCGTCGGCCACGTCGCAGCGGAAGCCGTCGATACCAACGTCAACAATCCAGTACTTCATGGCGTCGATCATGGCGGCACGCATGTCCTTGTTGTCATAGTTCAGGTCAGCCACGTCGAACCAGTCCCAGGGGCGCGGATGGATGATCGTGTCGGCCTTCTCGTCGTGGGTGTACCAGTCAGGATGTTCCTTTACCCAGGGGTGATCCCATGCCGTATGGTTGGCCACCCAGTCGAGGATGATACCCATGCCGTGTTCATGGCAGACTTTGGCAAGGTTCTTGAAGTCGTCGATGGTACCAAATTCAGGGGCGATGGCCTTGTAGTCGCGGATACAGTAAGGAGAGTTCTTGCCCTTCTCGATGCCGATGGGATAGATGGGCATCACCCACATCATGTTGACACCCAGATCGCTGATGGAGTCGATGCGTGCTGCCACGGCATTCAGGGAATTCTCAGGCGCAAACACACGGGGATTGACCTGATACATGGCGATGTCGTCTACTGCTGGCATCTTGAATGCCACTTGCTCTTGTGCCGGCCTGCAGGATATTAAGACTGCGGCCACGATACTGATGGATAGAATGAGTTTTTTCATAAATGGTCGTTGTTAAAAATGCGGATACCCTCCAACTGAGGATACCCGCTTTGTTTGTCGCTTGTCGACGATTAATAAGTCATCTTCGGCTCCAGTTCCTTGGCCTGGTCAATCATCTTCTGTACCTCGCTGACGGCGGGTACACGGCCACAGATGTGGAACTCGGCATTGATCTCTTCCAGTTTAGGCTGCAGGTTCTCAGCCACACGATGACGGAACTCCTTGACGGTGTCAACACCAGCCTTCTCGAGCAACTCAGAGAACTGAGGACCTACGCCGTTGATACGGAACAGGTCGGCATGGTTGGTCCAGCGGAGGATCAGTTTCTCGCTGATGCCAGTGGCCTCAGCCAGTTCCTTGCGGCCCTTGGGGGCAGCACACTTCTCGAGCAGTTCGCTCACTTTGTTGATACCTGCGGCAACCAGTTTCTCTGCATAAACGTCGCCTACACCTTCGATGTCGATAATCTTGTAATCCATAATTGTTGAGTTTAAAAGTTTGTGAGTTTATAAGTTTTCTGTTGCAAAGATACTAAAAAAAACAAGGATTATATGGATTAGATGGAATTTTTAGCGTTTTTTCTGAAAAACACTCCTTAGAATCTTTAAAATCCGTGTTTTTTTATGTACTTTTGCAGAAAAATAATAGCAAAGATGATGATTGTACTATATATAATAATAGGTATAGCGGTGGGAGCGGTGGTGCTCTATTTGCTGATGGACCGCAAGATGGATACACTCCGCATAGAGGGAGGAAAGAAGGATATCGAACTCTCCATGCGTTCAGAACTGCTCAATGCTGCCAACAGTCGGGTGCAGCATTTGGAGGCCGAGAACAAGGATCTCCATGCCAAATCGGAATCGCAGGGCAGGGAACTGGAATTGGTACGCCAGCAGATGGACGAGGAACTGAAACGGCACGAGGAGCGCTTTAAAAATATGGCACAACAACTTCTAGAGACCAGTGCCTCGAAACTGAAGGAGCAGAATACCGAGGCCATGACGGGTATCACCCAACCCTTGAAGGAGGCTATTACCAATATGCAGAAAGCCATCAACGATACACAGAAAGAGAGTGCCGCCCACTCGGCCTCGTTCCGTGAACAGATGTTGCAGATGATGCAGCAGACGAAGCAGTTGGGAGAGAAGACAGACAGTCTGACGAACGTGCTGCGGCGCGACAATAAGGTGAGCGGTAATATGGGTGAGATTATCCTGGGTGACCTCCTTGCTTCTCAGGGACTGACGGAGGGTATCCACTACGAGGTGCAGGCCAGGCTTCGTGACGAGTTGGGCCGTCCGTTGAAGAATGATGAGACGGGACGCGAGATGCAGCCAGATGTCATCCTGCACTATCCGCAGGGCCAGGATGCCATCGTTGACTCGAAGGTGTCGCTGGTTGCCTATGAGAAATACGTGAACGCTGAAACCCCCGAGGAGAAGGAACGTTATCTGCAGGATCATATCAAAAGTGTCCGTCAGCATGTGAATGAACTAGCCCGCAAAGACTATTCAAAGTACATCAAGAACGGACGCGATGCAGTGGATTTTGTGATTATGTTCGTGCCTTTCGAGTCATCGTTGCAGTTGGCTCTGGCGAATGATCCGACACTCTGGCGCGAGGCATTCGAGAAGAAGGTGTTCGTGACTGGTGAGCAGAACCTCTTGGGTATTCTTCACATGATTCATATCGCCTGGGTGCAGAATCAGCAGGCGGAAAACCAGCAGAAGGTGTTCGGACTTGCAGAGCAGTTGCTGGATCGCTTGGGGGATTTTATCCAGCGGTATAACGATCTGGGCGAGAAATTGCATAAGGTGCAGGAGGCATACGACAGCACGAACAATAAACTGATAACGGGTCGGCAGAGCGTGGTGCAGAAAGGTCGCGAACTCGTGGATCTCGGTGCGAAGGAGAATGCAAATCGGAAAATTCCCATGCCGGATGTGGGGATAGAGTAGAAGTGAAAAGTGAGAAGTGAAAAGTGAGAAGTGAGAAGTGATGAAGGTATTGGTGAGTGAGGATATCTGGGAGTTTGATCTCGAAGCGGCGCTGGGAGAAATATCGGCGCAGCGGCGGGAACAGGCACTCCGTTTCAGATACGAACTGGGGCAGCGGCTCTGTGTGCTTGCCTATCGGTTGTTGAAACAGGGACTGCGTGAGACATACGACATCACGGAGAATCCCATCTTTGAATACAACGAGCACGGCAAGCCTTCTATCGCGGGCCATCCGGAAATCTTTTTCAATCTGAGCCATTGCAAGAAAGCGGCAGTTTGTGCCATCAGTGACCACCCCGTAGGCATCGATGTGGAGTCGATACGCGAATACAGAGAGTCACTCGTCCGTTACACCATGAACGATGCTGAAATTCGTGAGATAGAGTCTGCGGAGAATCCTGCCTCTGCTTTTATCCGTCTCTGGACAATGAAGGAAGCCACGATGAAACTCGTCGGTACGGGTATCAGCAACGATATGAAAAACGTGATAGACGCAACTGCATATCAATATACCACCGTCGACAGACAGCAGTATATCTATACGGTGTGCGCATGAATCAATAACTTAGTTTGGTGGTGAACTCAAAGGTGAAGGGACGGATAAACGTTCCTGACATCACATAGTCTTTATAACGTGAGGGATCCGTGATTAGGTCGGCGGCAGGAATGGTGCCACTGGCACCTTTCTGGTTGAGGATGTTCACCACACTTGCCGAGAAACTCAGATAGCGGTTCAGTTTGAAATCCACACCCCCGAAAGTTTCCCAACGTCCATTGAAATAGAGCGAATTGGTCTTGTTGATGTATTGCCTGCTGAAATACCTGGCACTCAGCCACACGCGCCAGTTGCCGAAACGGTAGGAAGGCTCAATCTCTAACTCCGTCTTCGAGAGGGCCGTGATGGTCTTGTCTGTGAAGTCGTACTCCTCCGTCACACCGTCGCTGAAGGTGGGGGTGATTTTGAAGTTCTTATACCTCGGGTCGCGTATGGTGAACATCACGTGGATGTTCAGACCGTCGATGGGGGTAATCATCGCGTCGGTGAGCCATCCGAGTGTTGCCATATCGTAGAAGAACGGCGTAGTGAACGACTCGCTCATGCCTGCCTTCATATCGCCAACATCTTTTGTCAGCACATGACTGAAGTTAGGACGCTCCTGTGAGTTCTTCATGCTGATGTAGGTCATCTGCGAGGTAAGGTCTATCCATTTATTTTTCCAATAGATGCCGCCACGGAAATAGTTCGTGGGCATGCTCTCTTGCGTGGGATAGTTATAAGTGCCGTAGTGGAACAACTGCGAATGGATGGTGGCGGAGGAGAATTCGGCCTGCAAGCCGAATCCAGGAAGTAATGCATAGCGGACACTGCCGATGAAGGCGTAGTTGAAATGGTTGTTGTTGAAATGATTCTTCTCGACACTCTGATCCGTCAGGCTGAAACCCGCATGTCGGGCATTGCCCTTATAAGGCTCGTTGGCGGCCCAGCCCCGCACATTCAGATATTCTAACCTGATTCCTCCATAGAGCCACAGACGGTTGGAGATGTTCCACTCGTCGGAAGCCAGACCGAACAGTTTATGCTCGTGTCCGTCGTAATACTCGGCGTAGGAGTTGTAGGAATAGCCCTCGTGGCCGTTGAGCAATAATAGTTTCGGGTCTTTCTTCGCCTCGTGGCCATAAAGATACATGGAGGTTTCCGTGCCTCCGGCGTTGAGCCAGTAGTCTACCTCTGCGCGCCAACTGTGTCGGTGGTCTTTGGACTTGCCCGTCAGTTCGGCATTGGTCATCCAGGAATGTTCGAAGCCGTCGAAATGCAACATGCGGCGTGTCTGTACCTTTCCTGTATAGATGGTACCATCCTCGTAGGTGTATCCGCTTTCTGCAGTGGCCTCGCTTACGCCCATCATATTGGGGTTGGCACGGAACGAGTGGCCATGCTTGAACTTACTGTGAAAAGCCAGTCGCAGACCGTTGTCCCAGTGGTAGTTCAGCAGGAAATTCACATTGTGAATCTGATTGATGTTTGCATCGTTAATATCCTGTTCCGTTATCCGCCCTGTCGCCACATCTAAGTATTTCACCATCTTGTTGGCCGGACGGTATTGGTCAATGCCTAACTTAAAACCGTCGTACTCCTTGACGCTACCATCGCCTACGAAGATAAAGGGACCATAATTTTCGATGATTTCCTTGTTATGCGAATACTGGTAGACGAGGCCCGCCTTGCCCCTGCCATCGTTCCAGGTTTTTGAGACGGCAGCCTTGTAGAAGTGAATGCTCTCCTGTAGGGATGCCATGTCGAGGTGGTTGCTGCCCGGATCCATGTTATGATAAGTGCTTATGCTGAGGCCCCATCCTTTTCCGACAGGTGTTGAGACATTCGCATCCACTGCGTGACGGCCAAAGTGATTAAAGGTGTAATTGACCTTACCCTCGAAGGTGTCGCCAGCCAATTTGGAATAACTGTCTACGCTGTAGGTGATGACACCATATTTCAGAGCCATATCCTGGGGGCCAGTCGTCCGTACGGACTCATGACTGACACCACTATGCCACGATTTGTAGGGATAGATCTGATAATTATAGTAGGATACAGGCAGACCGTCTTCGTAGAGATAGGCGTGGCCAGAGATGGGCAGACCCAAGGATATCTGGCGTGGTTGCGAGACAGAAGCCGCATTCATCAGCACATTTCTGTTGCTGTCGCCTGAACTGCTGACGACACTATCGGCAACAGCATCCTGAGCCACTACAATTGTGGCAGTCGTGATGCTCAATAATGTAGCAGTTAAGGCTCTTACAAAAAACATGGGCTAAAGATTGTCGTACGGCTGAGGGTCATTTAATGAGGTTGCCGAGGATGTCACGTGTCAGTTCCCTGGTGATGGTACGGGTGGCGGCACTGGTGGCATTCTTCACGACTTTCTCCTTAGCAGAGGTCTTAGACTTTGTCTTCTTGCCTGAAATCTTATCACTAACCCAGGTACCGAGGAGAGCCGCCAGCGTAGAGGTGAGGGCTGTCATAATAGCCTTGCCCACCTTACTCATCATACCAGGCTTTTTCTTCTCGGCTTTCTCTGCCTTAGTGACTTTGCCGGAGGGCTTGGGGATTTCGATTTCCGTCTGTTGTTCCTGCTCTGCCAGTTGCCGATCAGCCTCTGCCACCAGAACTTCGAAGGCACTCTCGCGATCGACGGGGGTGTCATATTTACCATAGATGCGACTCTGCTTGATGAGGTCGAGCCGTTGTCCTTCTGTGATGGCACCGATTTGTGACAACGGGAAGAGTACCTTGGCACGCTCCACCACGGAGGGGGCACCCTTCTCGTCGAGGAAACTGACGAGTGCCTCACCAGTCTCTAGGTTCATTATAGCCTCGTCAGTCTTGAACGCAGGGTTGGTGCGGAAGGTGTCGGCAGCAGTCTTGACCGCCTTTTGGTCTTTTGGTGTATAGGCACGGAGGGCATGCTGTACACGGTTACCGAGTTGACCGAGGATATTCTCAGGAATATCCGCCGGACTCTGGGTGATGAAATAGATACCCACACCCTTAGAACGAATCAGACGGATCACCTGTTCTATCTTGTCGAGCAGAGCCTTCGAGGTATCTGTGAAGAGCATGTGTGCCTCGTCGAAGAAGAACACGAGTTTCGGCAGTTCCAAGTCGCCCACTTCGGGTAAGGTAGAATAGAGTTCACTCATCAACCACAACAGGAAGGTGGAGTAGAGTTTTGGCTGCATCATCAGTTTGTCGGCAGCCAGGACGTTCATCACACCCTTACCGCCCTCGCACTGCATCAGGTCGTAGATATCGAACGACGGCTCACCGAAGAACTTGTCGGCTCCCTGACTCTCCAACTGCAACAGGGCACGTTGGATAGAACCGACGGTCATACTGGTCACCGTTCCATATTTGGTTCTGTATTCCTTGGCATGCTGTGACACCCAGTCGAGCATGGCTCGCAGATCCTTGACATCGAGGAGTTGCAGGCCGCGTTCGTCGGCGATGCGGAACACGATGGTGAGCACACCTGCCTGTGTCTCGTTGAGTTGCATCAGGCGTGACAGCAGCAACGGCCCCATTTGTGAGATGGTGGCACGCATGGGATGTCCCTGTTCGCCATAGACATCATAGAACCGGACAGGACAAGCCTGAAACTGTGGGTTCTCAATGCCGAACTCCGGCAGTCGTTTCTCAATGAATCCACTCAGACGCCCCACCTGTGAGATGCCGCTGAGGTCGCCCTTCATATCTGCCATGAAACAAGGCACGCCAGCCTGACAGAATGTCTCTGCCATCACTTGCAGGGTGACGGTCTTGCCTGTACCTGTGGCTCCCGCAATGAGTCCGTGGCGGTTGGCCATCTTACCTGTAATGCTGAGCGCTCCGTTGGCGCAATGGGCGATGTAGAGCCCTCTCTCTTTGTCAAGCATATCTTATTCTTCTATTAATTTCGCAATGGTTTTCAAACAGACATCACTGCTGATGGGTTTTGGCAGGAATTCGTTGCATCCGGCCTCGTAAGCCAACTGACGATCGCTGTCGAAGGCATTGGCTGTCAGGGCGATAATTGGGAGTTCGGGATGCTTCTCCTTGATCAGCCTGGTGGCTTCCATGCCATCCATCACGGGCATTTTGATATCCATTAAGATAAGGTCATAGTTGTTTTTCTCTACCATGTCAACGGCCTCTTGTCCGTTCCGGGCACGATCATACTCATAGAACTTCTTCAAGATATACGTCATCAGGATGAAGTTGCTGTCGTTGTCCTCTGCAATTAAAATTCTCTTCATATCTTACAAAATATTAATAATTCACAAAATTACATCTTTTCTTTGAAAAAACAAATGAATCATTGTTTTTTTAACTAATTTTGCATCAGAATTATATTAAAACTAGTAACTTCTAAACTAAAAAGTGATGAAATCAAGAATTATTGCAAGTGCTTTGGCACTGGTTTCCTGCCTCACGATGTCGGCTCAGAGCCACATGATGGAGGTTAACACAAAAAAGATTGGCGCACCCGTGCAGTCAACGATGTATGGTATCTTCTTTGAGGATATCAACTATGCTGCTGACGGTGGCTTGTATGCAGAAATGGTGAAGAACCGCTCGTTTGAATTTCCCCAGAATCTGATGGGATGGCGTGCCTACGGTAAGTTTGAGGTTCGCAACGACGGTCCTTTCGAACGTAATCCCCACTACGTACGCCTTGCCTACTCAGGCCACAACGACAAGTTTACGGGCTTGGAGAATGAAGGATTCTTCGGTATCGCCGTCAAAAAAGATGCGACCTATCGTTTTTCTCTCTGGGCACGTTGTCCGGAAGGTGGAAAGTCGACCCTTGAAGTGAGTTTTGTCGATAACGACACGATGGGCGAAGATCAGCGTTTCGTAACAGTAAAGGTTGATATCAGTGGCAAGGAGTGGAAGAAATATACCGCCACTCTGAAGTCGCCTCGTACAGAGGCCAAAGGTGCATTGCGTATTTTCCTGGCAGGCGACAAATCAACCACCGATGTGGAACACATCTCCCTTTTCCCCACCGACACATGGAAAGGTCGTGAGAATGGTATGCGCAAAGATCTGGCACAGGCCCTTTACGACATGCACCCCGGCGTGTTCCGTTTCCCTGGAGGCTGTATCGTGGAGGGAACTGATTTGGAGAGCCGCTACCAGTGGAAGAACAGTGTGGGCCCTGTTGAGAACCGTCCGTTGAACGAGAACCGCTGGCACTACACCTTTGGTCATCGTTTCTTCCCCGACTACTACCAGAGTTATGGACTTGGCTTCTTTGAGTTCTTCCAACTCTGCGAGGACTTCGGTTGTGAGGCTTTGCCTGTCATCAGTTGCGGACTGAGTTGTCAGTTCCAGAATCCCGACCCCACAAAGCCTGGTGTACATGTAGCCCTCGATGACCTCGACAGTTATATTCAGGACGCCCTCGACTTGGTGGAATTTGCCAATGGCCCCGTCGATTCAAAATGGGGTAAGGTACGTGCCGACATGGGCCATCCCGAGCCCTTCAACCTGAAGTTCCTCGGTGTGGGTAATGAGCAGTGGGATTATGATGAAGAGCATGGTGGCTTTGGTCCTGTATTTACGGAGCGTCTGAAGAAATTCAATGCTGCTCTCCGTGCTAAGTATCCAGAACTGAAACTCATTGGTACTACTGGCCCTAACTCAGAAGGCTGGGATTTTGATCTGCTGCAACCCCGGATGAAAGAGTTGAAGGTAGATCTCTATGACGAGCATTATTACCGCAACGAACAGTGGTTCCTCTCACATGGACTGCGTTACGACACATACGATCGTAAAGGACCGAAGGTGTTTGCCGGCGAATATGCCTGTCATGGTAGCAATGACCATAAGTGGAACCATTATTATACCTCTTTGTTAGAGGCTGCCCACATGACTGGTATTGAGCGCAATGCCGATATTGTCCACATGGCGACCTATGCCCCGCTTTTTGCCCATGTTGAGGGTTGGCAGTGGCGTCCAGATGCCATCTGGTTCGACAACCTCCGTATGTTCAAGTCCGTCAGTTACTATGTGCAGCAGATGTATGCCATGAACAAAGGTACCAATGTACTGTCTCTGACGATGGACAAGAAGCCCGTGGCTGGTCAGGCTGGTCAAGACGGACTCTTTGCTTCGTCAGTCTTTGATAAGAACACTGGCGAGGTCATTATCAAGGTGGTCAACACGTCGAACCAATCGCAGCCTATCAGCATTCAGTTGACAGGTATGAAGGGTGAGCGAACAGCACAGACCATCACTCTGAGTCATAATGGTATGGACGATGAGAATACCCTCGACAATCCTGAGCGTATCACACCGAAGAACGGCACGTTGAAAGTGGATGCAGGCAAGGGTGCCACCCTGCTTCTCGACGACATCCCCGCTATGTCGTTCCGACTGTATAAGGTGAAGAAATAAAGCAAGAGGGCTGGTAAGTTTACGACGGTCCTAAATATCGGAAATAGGATGAATCGTATGAAAAGATTAGCATTTGTATTGGTAATTGTATCGAATTTCGTGTTGTGTGCTAAGGCGCAGAATCCTGTTGGGCAATTCTCCTTGAAGCCGATGGCAGGTGTGAACATATCAACATTTGCAAACGCTGCTGTCGATATGTATCATACAAAGGTCGGCTTCACAGGAGGCGTGGAGTTGGAATATGGTGTCAACAGTTGGCTTGGGGTTTCGGCTGGACTTCTTTATTCGCAACAGGGTGTAAAGATTGAAGGATCGGCACTCGCGATATCGCAAGATGCAGAGTTTATATACTACATTGCGACAGAGATGGACGGTAAATTGAAGTGCGACTATCTTAATCTGCCAGTGATGGCTAATTTCTATATTCCAGCCATTAAGGGTCTGGCAGTAAAAGCAGGTGTTCAGATAGGTTTTCTGGCAAGCGATAAGATTTCCGTCGATACTAAAAACGTCATCATGCCAGTATCCTTGGAAGATATGGAAAATAACAAGGGATATAACTTAGAGGTATATAACTTAAATGATTATCCCCGTACCTCAATGACTTCACAGTCTGTTTCCCAGTCAGGTGTATGCAAATCTGTCGACTTCTGCATTCCACTTGGCTTGTCATACGAATATAAGAACATCACCCTCGATGCACGCTATTACTTCGGACTGACTCAAATTGACAAGACCGAAAATCCAGACACTGCCCAGAATCGCTACCTTAGCATCACATTAGGCTACCGATTCGGATTATAGCCGAATAACAAAGGATCATTCCCGTGATTCTTTTTTCTCGTATAAACAATTGGCTGATTAAGAAATAGTGTGTACTTTTGCAGCGATATTAATCACATAAAGAAAATCAAATAATAAACCTTTATGAATATAAAACGTAAAATGATGATTGCCCTTTGCCTGATGGTGGCAGTGATGAGTGAGGCTGTTGAGAAGCAGACTACTTCGATCAACAAAGTGACTGTGTTTACCAATGGTGCTCAGGTGGAGCGCTCCAAGAGTGTAATCTTGGTGCCAGGCGAACAAGTGGTGACGTTTACAGGCTTTTCTCCATATATGGACAAAAAGAGTTTGCAGGTAAAGGCCAAGGGTCATCTCACGATATTAGGCGTCAGCGAGCGAACTGCTCATCCTGATTCGGCTGCACAAATCAAGAAACTGCATGCTGCCGAGGATGATGTAAAGATTGTAGAGCGTCGCATCCAGCAGACCAAGGATGAACAGGAGATGCTGACCGCACAGCTGGATCTGGTGAAGACTAATTGTTCAGTGGCAGGCAGGACAGTGGCCACACCATTGGCAAACATCAAGGAACTGAATGCCTACTATGCCCAACAGGTGCTTTCAGTGAAGAAACGCAGCCAGGAACTGGAAGAGCAGCTGCAGAACCTGAACGATGAATTGAAACGTAAACAAAACACGTGCGACTCGATAGCCAAACTGAAGTTGAAGAGCGTCACCGAGATAGATGTGAAGGTAGATGCCAAACAGGCCGGTCGTGCTGACTTCGACATTACCTATTATGTAAAGAATGCAGGTTGGTTCCCCAGTTATGACATACGTTCGAACAGCACCAAGGAACCATTGCAATTGTCGTACAAGGCCAATATCTATCAAAACACCAGAGAAGAGTGGAAGAATGTGCCCGTAACGCTCTCGTCGGCCAACCCGAATCGTTCTAATGTTGCGCCACAGCTTAAGACGTACTGGCTGGATTATGGTCTTTCGGCACCTGCTTATAATATTGATTCTGACGGCAGCAACATTGTTAGCGGAAAGATCGTTTCGGCTGATGATGGTGACCCAATGATTGGAGCCTCTGTTATGGTAAAAGGGACTAATCTTGGCACAGTTTCTGATATAGATGGTAATTATTCCATTGTTCTGCCACAAAACAGTCGCCAGCTTACGTTTTCATACGTAGGCTATCTTAGTCAGACACACACTGTAGCCCCAGGTTCTACGCTCAATATACGCATGAAGGAGGACCAGGCTGCACTTCAAGAAGTTGTGGTTGTGGGCTATGGCACATCAAAGAAGGGACGGAGATCTAATTCTAAAAGCGAAGTATTAAAAGCGAAAGAGAGCATACAAGTGGATGTAGCCGTGGAAGAAGAGATGGACGAGAGCGAGGTTATCTCTGTCAGTCAGCAGCAGGCACAGTTCGGCTATGAGTTCGACATCAAACAACTGCTTACATTGCCCGATGGCGGCAGGACTACTACGACTGAGATCGCTCGTCATCAGTTGCCAGCGTCATACGAGTATCGTGGCATACCCAAGATTGACAAAGAGTCGTTCCTAGTGGCCGATGCTACCGACTGGCAGAAACTCAACTTGATGGAAGGCGAGGCCAACGTCTATTTCGACAATTCCTTTGTGGGTAAGAGTATTCTCGATCCCAACGTAAGTAGCGACACGCTCCACTTCTCGATGGGGCGCGACCAGAGCATCCGTGTACAGCGCATCAAGGTCAGCGAGAGTTCTACCCGTCGATTCTTTGGTAGCAATCAGGAGCAGACAATGAAGTGGCGCATTACCGTGAAGAACAATCGTCAGGAGAGTGTCAACATTACCGTATTCGATCAGGCACCCATTTCGCGTAATACCAGTATCGAGGTAAGCATGGAGGAACTTAGTGATGGCCTGTTTGATAAGAAGACAGGCATTATCAAGTGGCCCATACAACTCCAGCCCGGTGAGCAGCGCGACCTGATTTTGCAATACAAAGTAAAATATCCTAAGGACCGACGTCTTAATATCGAGTAGATGAAACTTACAAAGACGAACCGTGTTTTTCCCGTTTGGTGGTTGATTCAGTTGTGTGTCTTGGCGCTTGGAGTTCGACATTTAGGACATTTGTTTGTTGTTGTCTTATTAATTATGTCATTAGTAGGCTATATGTATGGTGGGCGTAAAGTCGCAATTGCGTCTTCCTTTGGCTTGGCATCCTATTCTGCGCTGACATTAATTGGCGCAATACTATTGTGGTACATGACGTTCTTTTTTGCATCAAAATATATTGAGTGGTTCTTGCCAATATTTGCAATGGCCGTTGCTATCATAAATATGATTATCTCATTCAAGATAATCAAAGAATTTCGTGATAAAAGATGACGAATTAAAGATTAGTGTGTGACGTAATGAAAGGATTGATTCCCATGATCTGTAGGCACACCAAAAGTGATAATTATGACAAATGAAAGCGTCAGTTTTTTGACAGGCAGTTTTCCGAAAAACTTACAAATATGCTCATATTCGATTTTTTTAGTTATTCTGTGAGCAAAGTTAGTAAAAAACTTCAAACCAAACAAATATTCCATGTAAAATTTGGAGATTTCAAATATAGTTCGTATCTTTGCATCGTGAAACATAAACATACAAATAATGTATAAGAAGGTTATTTACAACAGCAAGGAAGAGGCCGTAGCTGCATTCCGCAAGATGGTTCAGAAAAAGCGTGAATGGGTTGAGCAGGCAGAGAGAGAATTAGATGAGTTGTCTCAAAAAAGGAAACTCGCAGTATAAGGAAATGCTTAAATCTGATTTTCTATGAATGCACTCAATCTTCAACTTATTAATGAACTGTCGCCATACGAGGTGTGGCAGACAGCAGAAGGTGATTTCAACTTTGAAACGGATTATGGGGTCCTTTACAGAATTATCGTCAGGCTATGCGAGAAAGGCTATTCCTGCGTTGGTTTAAGGAATACGAACAAAGTGACAAGTACTATATCAAAATCTCGGAGATCGTAGCAGAAAAGGTTGCCAATTACACGGCAATGATTGTTCAAAAGAATAATCCAAACTTAGAAGCCATCATCAAGGATTTTGATGATTTTGTGTTTTTTTTTAAAAATAAACCGGATTGATCTTTCTGCCATCTGTATGAACTGCCATCCAACGCATTCCGGTGTGCTCCTATCCGTACTCGAGTACGCTGCCTACGTACTAAGACAAAAAGACGTACCTTTACGGTTGTTAGGATATAGGAAAGAGGGGAAAGAAACGTTGCTTACAGGGGTAAGGTGCCGTTGGAACAGGGAGAAAGGACGTTTCTTTCGAATCAGCAGCGGGCGTGTCTTTTATCAGCAGCGGCCGCTGCTGATATCGGCAGCGTACGGTGACATAATCAGCAGCGAGCGTTGCGTACCGAGAAATAACAAAAGATCCGTCCCTCTGTGTCGCATAGCATTCCTGAAACGGCATGATCTGTCTGGATTTCAGGACAATTCTTTTTCGTTTTCCGGTTGTATGAGTGGGTTTTGCAACATCGTGTTCCGGAAATGGATTCATCAGTCTGGAAACTCCCAGATATTGCTCCAATCTTGGAAAAGTCTGCCCCGGATCCGGGGCAAGATTTTCCGATGTCGGAATTATATGCCTTGAATCTGGGGCACGTTTATGTCCGGGGGGTGGAAATCTGCCTCAAATCCGAGGGAAGATTTTCCGAGGTCGGAATTATTTGCCTTGAATCTGGGGCACGTTTATGCACTGTAGTGTACTGATTTTGGTTGACAGTTTTGTTTGTTATTCCTAACTTGGTTTACACTATTCTTTTTTTATTCCTATATAGGTTGTCTGTTTGAGACTTTATTCCTATTTGGGTAGACACTTTT
>Ga0247608_10000754_pt1 | contig 49680 bp, 42 predicted proteins | sample 176DNAGHGlowgp2_FD_193490 | JGI IMG/M metagenome (GOLD analysis project Ga0247608, IMG submission 193490) | Sheep rumen microbial communities from Palmerston North, Manawatu-Wanganui, New Zealand - 1766 DNA GHGlow gp2 | ecosystem: Host-associated > Mammals > Digestive system > Stomach > Rumen ...
CAATGTGTCTGATATGAGAGCATACCAGCCTTGCTCAATATGGCATGAGCCATTAGGCAATAGGAATGGTCGTCCCTGTTATTGGTTCCCTTGTAGTTGCGTTCAGCCTCCTCTGCATGGCGAAGGAATTCACGAGCCTCCTTGCCTTTCAATGTGGGGATTGCTTTAATTGCTGTTGCCATAGTTATTGAATCTTTCGTATTATCAATTATAATGTTGACCGATACCAGCGAAAGGAGAACAGCGCTTGCACCATGCCTCTTGTCTTATCGCTTTAGCGGCGTTTACGCCGCAAGGACGGTGCAAGCCGAATGCAAAGGAACTTGTTCCAATTGCTGAGGCGCAGCCCGTTCTCGCAGCCTTACGGTTGCAAAGGTACAACTTTTATTTCAATTAACGATAAGATTTGTAGAGTTTAACGTAAGTATGTTAACCTTACTTATATGAATTTCAAGAAAAAAATATGATGTTGGCGTTGTTAAGCATGAACTTTACGAGAACCGTCACTTCCAGTGTATCCAACTGAGAAACAGTACGATACGGAGTGACGGATGACGTGATGGTGACGGATGATGGAAATTAGGATTCCACCTGGCCCCGGATGAAGCGGAAAAAGCATCAGGGAAAAGCAGTATCTTTGCAGCCGAAGACTAACAGACTAATAAGAAAGGGTATCACAATGAACAAACAACTGAACTTTGAAGAAGTGCCACACTGGTGGGCCATCTGTGTGGACAACAGCTGTCCGCTCAGCGGGAAATGCCTGCGCCACCACGCCGCCAGGGTTGCTCCCGTGACGGCGACGAAGCACCTGTGCATCATTCCACATCCAGCAGACAACGGCCGCTGCCCCCACTTCGTAGAGGACGGCACGCTACGGCTGGCACGCGGATTCACGGGCATCTTCAGCCGTGTGAGCCGCGAACACCACACAGCCATGAAGCGACAGCTGATGGCATATCTGGGGACTGCAACCAGCAAGGGTACCTATTACCGCTACGCCCACGGCGAGCGGCTGCTGACCCCCGAGCAGCAGGCGTGGATAGGCCGCCTGATGGCGTGCTATGGCTACAGCCCCGACGTGACGTTCGACGACTACGTTGACGACTTCATCTTTAAAGCAGGCACGCATTATCCTGCAAGTCCAACGGCTGGACTGTGCGTTCCAGCCGATGGAACTGAGCGTCCAGACGCTGGACTCAGCGAGAGAAAAGTCTAATCATTAAAAAAGATAGCATCTATGAAGTTTACATGTTTCAGAAAAGACAAGGTGAACGTCCTGCATGTCAGCACAAGGACGCCAGAACAGGTGATTCACCGCATGACGAGCGACGGCAAGCCAGCAGACTACGAGGTCTGCCCGAACATGGAGATGCGCCGCTGTGCTGAGGGCTGTCCGCAGCCCCGCCGCGTGAATGGCGTGGTCGTCCTGACCATTGGCGAGCTGGAAGCCCAGGAACAACGCGAGGCGGTGAAGGAGGCTGCCATGACGCTGCCCACATCGCTGGCCGCCTTCACTGGCAACGACGGGAAGAGCGTGAAGGTGCTGGTGAGATACGCTATAGATAGCCACGATTTCGAGTTGGCCAATACCCTGGCGGAGTCGGCCTACGAGGATGCCGTCGCCATGTACAGCAGGTTGACGGGTCTCGACGTCAGCCGTGAACAGCCATCGGCGCAGATGCGCTTTACGATGCCGCACGACGCGCACCCGCTGCTGAACGTTGAAGCCATTCCCCTTGACAGAAATGCCAACGGCACAGAGACCATGCAACTCATCAAACTGCTGACAGCCCGCTATAGCTTTCGCTACAACACGGTGATGGGCTATCCGGAATACCACTCCCGCCGGGCGGTGAACAGCGGCTGGCTACCGGTGGACGACCGTGTGGTGAACGGCCTGACGATGGAGGCCCGCCTCTCGGGACTGGATGCATGGGACAAGGACATCAAGCGCTATGTGCAGTCGAACATGGTGAAGTCCTTCAACCCCATACTGGATTTCCTCGGACAAGCAGAAGCTGCATGGGACGGCCATACCGACCACATTGGTATGCTGGCACGCACGGTGCCCTGTCAGGTGCCGCAGTGGGAATACTGGTTCCGCAAGTGGCTGCTCTACATGGTGGCGCAATGGCTCGGCAAGACACGCCAATACGGCAACAGCGTGGCTCCGCTGCTCATCTCGCAACAGGGCAACAACAAGTCGACCTTCTGCCGCCGCCTGCTACCCGACAGCCTGCAGTGGGGCTACAACGACAACCTGCTCGTCTCGGAGAAGAAGGCGACGCTGCAGGCCATGTCACAATTCCTGCTCATCAACCTCGACGAGTTCAACCAGATTTCGCCCCAAATCCAGGAGGGCTTCCTGAAGAACGTCATTCAGTTAGCACGGGTGAAAGTCAAGCGTCCCTACGGCAAACACGTTGAGGACTTCCCCCGGCTGGCCTCGTTCATCGCCACCACCAACGAACACTCGGTGCTGGCCGACACCAGTGGCAACCGCCGTTTCATCGGCATCGAACTGACGGGCCCCATCGACATTGCGCAGCCTATCGACTACAAGGGACTCTACGGGCAGGCCGTCACACTCGTCAAGCAAGGCGAACGCTACTGGTTCAACGACGTGGAAGTCAGGGAAATCATGACACACAACCGGCAGTTCCAAATCAAGCCGCCGGCAGTCCAGTGGTTTAACGAGCTCTTCGACATCGCCACCGACGAGAGCGACGGAGAGTGGCTGTCAACTGCGGCCATTTTCGGAAACATCCGCCGTGCGATGGGAAGCTGTTTTCAGGGTAACTTAGTGACTTTCGGACGCACGCTCTCCCACATGGAGGGCATCCGCCAGAAGCACTCCAACCTCGGCAAGCTCTACCTGGTACGCCGCAAGCCGTAGCCATCCGTCACCATCACCAAATCCGTCACGTGGTAACATGCTATCCATCAGGAGCATACACGCCAAGTGACGGATTTTGTCATCTTGCAAAACATATTTTGCACTTTTAACATCCCAAACGATACCGCATTCAGAAAAAAGTCGTACCTTTGCAGCAAAAACTTGACAAAACAATACGAAAGCACAAAGACAATGAAGTTTGTTGCAATCATTCCCGCCCGCTACGCCTCAACGCGCTTTCCGGGCAAACCGTTAGCAGTGCTCGGCGGCAAGCCGGTCATCCAGCGCGTCTACGAACAGGTGAGCAGCGTGGTCGACGAGGTTCATGTGGCTACCGACGACGAGCGCATCCGCCAGTGCGTCGAACAGTTTGGAGGCCACGCCGTCATGACGCGCAGCGACCACAAGAGCGGTACCGACCGCATAGAGGAGGCCGCCGAGAAAACAGGCACCACGGCCGACGTCATCATCAACGTGCAGGGTGACGAACCGTTCATCCAGCCGTCGCAAATAAAGACTCTAATGCAACTGTTTGACAACGCTGATACTCAGATAGGTACACTCGGCAAACGATTTGAAGACATGGAAGCAGTCACAAACCCAAACTCCCCCAAAATCGTGACAGACCGGCAGGGCTTTGCACTCTACTTCAGCCGCTCGGTCATTCCCTTTGTCCGCGGTCGGGAACAGCATGAATGGCTGACACATTTCCCCTACCTGAAACACTTAGGCATCTACGCCTACCGGCGAGAGGTGCTGCATGAAGTAACACAACTGCCACAGTCTCCCTTAGAACTGGCTGAGAGTCTGGAGCAGCTGCGCTGGCTTGAGAACGGCTACCGCATCCGCGTAGGTCTGACCGACACGGAGACCGTAGGCATCGATACGCCCGAAGACCTGCAGCGGGCAGAAGCATTCTTGAAAACCATGTAAATCAACAAGCCCTATGAAAAAGACCATTATCACCCTATTAGCCCTATTGAGCATGACCACAATGAAGGCACAAACTGCCAAGACCGTCACCCTGCGCATCATTGAGACCAGTGACGTACATGGTGCATTTTTCCCCTACAACTTCATCGAACGTCGTCCCATGCGCGGCAGCATGGCCCGCGTCAGCAACTATGTCAAGAAACAGCGTGAGCAGTACGGCGACAACCTGATACTGTTAGAGAATGGTGACATCCTGCAAGGACAGCCCACATGCTATTATACGAATTTCGTCAAGACAGACCTGCCGAATGTCGCCGCTGAAGTCGTCAACTACATGAAATACGACGCTCAGGTCTTTGGCAACCATGACGTAGAGACCGGACACGCCGTTTACGACAAATGGATACGCGAGCTGCAATGTCCCGTGCTGGGTGCCAACATCATCGACGATAAGACCGGCAAGCCCTATGTCAAGCCCTACATCATATTGGAGCGCGAGGGTGTGCGCATTGCCATCTTAGGTATGCTGACGCCCGCTATACCCAACTGGCTGCACAAGAACCTGTGGAGCGGCATGCACTTTGAAGAGATGGTGGCAAGTGCCAAGAAGTGGGTCACCATACTGCGTGAACAGGAGCGTGCCAACGTCATCATCGGACTGTTCCATAGCGGCTGGGACGGCGGTATCTCCACCCAGCATTACAATGAAGACTGCAGCAAGGCTATCGCCGAAGAGATTGACGATTTCGACATCATCTTCTACGGCCATGACCACAGAGAACAAAGCACGACCGTCAACGGCACCATCTGCCTTGACCCGTCCTGCAACGCCGTCAAGGTGGCTCAGGCTACCATCACCCTCCGCAACGGCAGAATCACACAGAAGATGGGTGAAATCGTCAACGTCAGCGACGAGCCAGTTGACCAGGCATTCATGACACACTTCCAGCCCCAGATAGACAGCGTGCGCACTTTCGTCGAACAGCAGATAGGCACCTTTGCCAAGCCTATACGTTCACGTGATGCCTTTTTCGGTTCGTCCCCCTTTGTCGACTACATCCATGAGCTGCAGTTAGAGCATACCGGTGCTGACGTATCGTTCAATGCGCCCTTGCAGTTCAACACAGAGATCAAGGAAGGCCCCGTCTATATGAGCGACATGTTCAAACTATACCGCTATGAGAACCAAATCTACGTCCTGCGCATGACGGGACAGGAAATCAAGCGCATGCTGGAATATTCGTATGACCAGTGGGTCGGTACTATGACTTCGGCTGACGACCACATCATGCTGCTCAGCAGCGAGGCACAGAATGACATGCAACGCTATGGTTTCAAGAACCTGACTTTCAACTTTGACTCGGCAGCAGGCATCGACTACGAGGTGGACGTCACCAAACCTAACGGGCAGAAAGTCCACATCCTGCAGTTCTCTGACGGACGCCCGTTTGTGGAAAGCGAGTGGTACCGCGTAGCTATGAACAGCTACCGCGGCAATGGCGGCGGCGAACTGCTGACAAATGGTGCCGGCATCCCCCTCGATTCCATTCCCTCCCGTATCGTCTATATGAGTGAGCGCGACCAGCGCCACTACCTGACGGAGAAAATACGCCGTGAGGGCAACGTGGAAGCCAAGGCGTTCAACAACTGGCGCTTCGTGCCGGAAGAGTGGGCAGTCCCCGCCTTAGAGCGCGACAGAAAGCTGATATTCGGGGAGTGAAAATTTAAGCTTGAAATGGAATACTTTGTTTTTTGCAAGTCAGACCTCGTTTTGGAAAAGACGGGGGATGACTATCACATTCCTACGGAAGCCCCCACAGCACTAAAACCGTGGACAACGGTAATGGATGTGGACGGTGCAAAAGCCTACCGCATTGATGCCCCTATCATCGGTTCCGACCGCTACGAGATGTGTCCTTTGCGACAGTCGTACTACCGGCTTGCGGAAAGCGACTACCTGAAGGCAGGCAAGTGTCACGAACTGTTATATTGGGACCAGAACACCAAGTTCTGCGGTGTCTGCGGAGGAACGATGCGCTTCGACACCGCCATTTCCAAGAAGTGTGAACACTGCGGCAAGGAGATATGGCCCCAGTTAGCCATAGCCATCATCGTGCTCATCCGCAAGGACGATGAGGTGCTGCTGGTGCATGCCAACAGTTTCCGCGACGACCACTACGGGCTGGTGGCAGGCTTCGTCGAGACGGGCGAGACGCTGGAAGAGGCCGTCCATCGCGAAGTGATGGAAGAAACGGGCATACATATCACCAACCTGAAGTATTTCGGCAGCCAGCCGTGGCCCTACCCCTGCGGACTGATGGTAGGCTTCACCGCCGACTACGACCACGGGAAAATTCACCTGCAACGCTCTGAGCTCTCGAAAGGGGCATGGTTTGACCGTGACCATCTGCCCCACATTCCCGAGAAGCTTTCCATTGCCCGACATCTCCTTGACTCATGGCTGGAAGAAACCAAATAAGGCGCTGGCGACTGGTGGCTGACATTGGTGTCGTTGCCCTGTTGACCCTGCTGAACCCTTTCGTAACACCGCACAAGCGCACGCCACGTATCCCTGACAAGACAGAAATACGGGTGTACCGACATGCCGCCATAGACTCTGCCGTGCTCAACGGGCAGTTCAAGGAGTTGCAGTATTACCTGCGCACCCATCAAGTGACGGACGATGGCTACAACCAGATTGCCCAGTATAACAGCTTGCTTGTCAGAAAATCCCGCCAGGTCTCTTTACCCACAAGGACAGAAACCGTCAGGGTTGCCGCCAAGGACCGTCTGCTGCCTGCCGTCAAGACTGCCGGCGGCTACTGGAAGTCAGGACACTTCCACATGGGAAAAGTCAACGGACGTGGCATGGTCCGCGACTGGCAGGGCAACATTGTCTGCGGCATCTTTGCCAACGACACCATCGTATACGGCATTCGTACCGACTCACTCGGCACCTACCGAGGGCAGATGGACCAATGGCTACAAGCCTGTGGAGAAGGCACTTACGACGGGAATGACGGCACACACTATGACGGATTCTGGCAGGACAACCGCCGCCACGGGTTCGGTATAGAGATCACTGCCAGCCACCCTGTGCGTGTAGGCCAATGGAAGACTGACAAGTTCTTAGGCGAACGACTGCGCTACACTTCGGAGCGCATCTACGGTATCGACATTTCACGTCATCAGCATGAGAAAGGACGCAAACGCTATCACATTGACTGGCGCAAGGTACGCATCACATCCCTCGGCCACAAGCATCCCACCGAGGGGCAGACATTCCCCGTCTCGTTTGTCTATATCAAATCTACCGAGGGTACCAGCATCCGCAACCGCTACTTCCTGAGCGACTATCAGCAGGCTAAGCGTCAGGGGCTCCGCGTCGGCGCCTATCACTTCTTTTCCATCCGCACACCGGCTACCGCTCAGGCAAACTACTTCACCACCCATACCCTGTTTAGGAAAGGAGACTTTCCCCCTGTGCTTGACGTTGAACCAACCCATGACCAAGTACAGCAGATTGGCGGTGCTGAGGAGCTGTTGCGACGCATCCGCACATTCCTGAGCATCGTCGAGAGACGGACGGGCATGCGCCCTATCCTGTATGTCAACCAGATGTTTGTCAACCGCTATATGCAGCATGCTGAAGACATTAAGAAAAACTATAATGTCTGGATTGCCCGCTATGGGGAATACAAGCCAGACGTCAAACTGGCTTTCTGGCAACTCAGCGCAGACGGCAGGGTCAACGGCATCCAAGGCGCCGTCGACATCAATGTCTTTAACGGTTATCAGAATCAGTGGAATGAATTTCTGAGTACAGGCATTCACAAGTAGAAGTCGCCCGTCAGCTGTTGGTAGGTTTCGTCGCCGATGGTTATCACGTCAAACGAACGCTCGCAGGGATGTTTGCGAAAGGCAAGCATATAGCGACGTGCCGGTTTTCCGGCAACAGTCCTGACAGCACACACGCGACTGGGGAAAAAGCCCACGAATGTAGCCTCGTCCTCCATTCGCTTGCGGTAGTCGAAGGGTACGACGACACTCAGTTCACCATCGTCGCTGAGCAGTCGCCAAGCGTGCTGCATCAGTTCGGCATAGGTCAGCGTAGTGGCGTGACGGGCCATATTGCGCTGTCGGTCAGGAGCCTGCATCGAGTCGATAAAGAAGGGAGGATTGCAGACGATGGCTTCATACAGCCCTTTGTGCTCCTGAAGCGATGCTTGCGTCACCTTTATTCGCAGGTCAAAAGGCGACTGCGCCACATTTGCCGCAGCCTGTCGCACGGCACCATCGTCAATGTCGATGGCCGTCACCTGTGCATCGGAAAACCGCTGCGCCATCATCAGGGCGATGACGCCCGTCCCCGTACCGATGTCAAGGATGCACGAGCCGCCCTGAGCCCATGCCCCCAGCAACACACCGTCCGTGCCGACCTTCATGGCGCACAGCTCCTGCGCTACCGTAAAATGTTTAAAGCGAAACATCCTGATTCTATTTTCGCGCAAAGGTACACATTTTCTCCGTACTTTTCGCACATTTTCCGTTTAAAGATATAAAATATCTTATCAGGTGCGCGGCATTCAAAAAAATATTTGTACCTTTGCACTTCAATTTGCAAATATGAATATGGAAGATAAAGTAACAATGTATATGGATAACAAGAACAGGTCGTTCTCGATGATTGCCGATATAGAAGGTGAATATGGCGACCTGACAAGTATGGAGATGCCTGACACCGTGCCTATCCTGGCTGTGCGCAACCTGGTGTTGTTTCCGGGAGTAGTATCGCCTATCATCATAGGCCGCGAGACGAGCATGACACTCATCCGCAAGGCTGAAAAGAACGGAATGATCATCGGCGTTGTATGCCAGCGTGAAGCTGAGGTTGAGTCGCCTATCCGCGCTGACCTCTACGATATAGGTGTTTACGGAAAGGTGCTGAAGACACTGACACTGCCCAACGGCAACATCACGGCTATCATCCAGGGACTGGGACGCCTGCACCTGTTAGATCTGGTCAAATACAGACCATATCTGGTAGGACATGCCAAATCGGCTCCCGAGGAAGAACCGGACAACCATGACATGGAGTTTGCCACCGCTATCGAAGACCTGCGCAACCAGACGTCGGAATATATACGGATGAGCGACGACATTCCTGACGAGGCATCCTTTGCCATCAAGAATGTCGGCAATAACATCATGGCGCTGAACTTCATCTGCTCAAACCTGCCGTTCTCGATGAAGGAGAAGATGGCGCTGCTGATGATGGACTCCATCAAGGAACGCCTGTTCAAGGCGATGCGCATCATCAACCGTGAAATCAACCTGCTGACGCTGAAACTCGACATCCGCAACAAGACACGTGATGACATCGACGAGCAGCAGCGCAACTACTTCCTCCAGCAGCAAATCAAGAACCTGCAGGCCGAGATGGGCAACGAGAGCACGCCTGAAAAGAAAGACCTGTTGGAGAAGGCCAAGAAAAAGAAATGGCCCGAGGACATTGAGAAGTATTTCTATAAGGAGGTGGAGAAGCTGGACCAGGTGAACCAGAACTCACCCGACTTCAACGTACAGCTGACCTATCTGCAGACGTTGGTTGGACTGCCTTGGGGTGAATACACCAAGGACGACATGGACCTGAAGCGGGCACAGAAGATTCTGGACCGCGACCACTACGGTATGGAGAAGGTGAAGGAGCGCATCTTAGAATATATCGCCGTGCTGTCTTTGCGCGGCGACCTGAAGTCGCCCATCCTCTGCCTATACGGTCCTCCGGGTGTCGGTAAGACCTCATTGGGCAAGTCGATTGCCGACGCCCTGAAGCGCAATTATGTTCGCGTCTCGTTAGGCGGTCTGCACGACGAGGCTGAGATACGCGGTCACCGCCGCACCTATATCGGTGCCATGCCTGGCCGCATCATCAAGAACATCCAGAAGGCAGGTTCGTCAAACCCTGTCTTCATCCTTGACGAGATAGACAAGGTGACGCAGAACACGCATAACGGTGACCCTGCAAGTGCCTTGCTCGAAGTGCTCGACCCGGAGCAGAACAGTGCCTTCCACGACAACTACTTGGATGTAGACTACGACCTGTCGAAGGTTATGTTTATTGCCACCGCCAACAACCTCGGCACCATTCCCCGTCCGCTGCTGGACCGCATGGAGATTATCGAGGTCAGCGGCTATATCACCGAGGAGAAGTACGAGATTGCCAAGCGCCACCTCATTCCGAAGGAGAAGGAAAATACTGGTCTGAACGACAAGAAGCTGACATTCACCAAGCCTGCCATCGAGAAGATTATCGAGCAGTACACCCGCGAGAGCGGCGTGCGCCAGTTAGAGAAGCAAATCAACAAATCGCTGCGCAAGATGGCATTCAAGAAGGCTGAAAGCGGTGAACTGCCATACACCAAAGTCACGCCTACGGAAATTGAAGACCTGCTGGGTAAGCCGCCTTTCTACCGCGACATCTACCAAGGCAATGCCTATGCCGGTGTCGTCACTGGTCTGGCATGGACCAGCGTGGGCGGCGAGATACTGTTCATCGAGACGTCGCTGTCGAAGGGCAAGGGTTCCAAGCTGACGCTGACCGGCAATCTTGGCGACGTGATGAAGGAGAGTGCTGTCATCGCCTTGGAATACGTCAAGGCCCACGTCGACACCTTAGGCATCGACTACCGCATCTTCGACCACTGGAACATCCACATCCACGTGCCTGAGGGTGCCACGCCCAAGGACGGTCCTTCGGCAGGCATCACCATTGCCACCTCTATTGCCTCGGCACTGACACAGCGCAAAGTGCGCAAGAATACAGCCATGACCGGCGAGATTACCCTGCGTGGCAAAGTGCTGCCTGTGGGTGGTATCAAGGAGAAGATCTTAGCTGCCAAGCGTGCCGGCATCACCGACATCGTGATGTGCCAGGAGAACGAGAAGGACATCCTGGAGATTCCCGAGATGTACCTGCAGGGCGTCACCTTCCACTATGTCGAGAACGTACAGGACGTGTGGAAATTCGCCTTGACGGACGAGATTGTAGAACACCCTCTCGACTTTACCATCCCGGAGGAAGTGAAGAGTGAAAAGTGAAGAGTGAAGAATTTGCTACCGCCATATTATGACTTTTGAAGTACAACATACAGACCCTGCGAGCGATGCACGTGCCGGTTTGATTACCACTGACCACGGTCAGATTAAGACACCTATCTTTATGCCCGTGGGAACATGCGGCAGCGTAAAAGGCGTCCACTTCTCCGAGTTGCGGGAACAGGTGAAAGCACAGATTATTTTAGGAAACACCTACCATCTGTACCTGCGCCCAGGTCTGGAGATTCTGCGCAAGGCTGGTGGTCTGCATAAGTTCAATACGTGGGACCGTCCGATACTGACCGACTCCGGCGGTTTTCAGGTCTTCTCGCTGACCGGCATCCGTAAGCTGAAGGAAGAAGGCTGTGAGTTCCGTTCGCACATCGACGGCTCAAAACATATTTTTACGCCTGAGAACGTGATGGACACCCAGCGCATCATCGGTGCCGACATCATGATGGCACTCGACGAATGTCCGCCGGGAGACAGCGACTACCAGTATGCCAAGACGTCATTAGGACTCACCCAGCGCTGGCTGGACCGCTGCGTCAGGCACTTCAACGAGACGGAACCGCTGTACGGCCACAACCAGACGCTGTTTCCCATCGTACAGGGCTGCACCTACAAAGACCTGCGTCAGGATGCTGCCAAGCATGTGGTAGACACCTTAGGCAAGCTGAACGACGGTGGCGGTGCCAGCATCGGCGGACTGGCCGTCGGCGAACCAACCGAGGTGATGTACGAGATGATTGAGGTGGTGAACGACATCCTGCCCAAGGACCGTCCCCGTTACCTGATGGGCGTGGGAACACCGCAGAACATACTGGAAGCCATAGAGCGTGGCGTCGACATGTTCGACTGCGTCATGCCTACGCGCAACGGGCGCAATGCCATGCTTTTCACCTACGAGGGCACCATGAACATGCGCAACAAGAAGTGGGAGGACGACTTCTCGCCCATCGACCCCGACGGCTGCGACATCGACCGCCTGCATACGAAGGCTTACCTGCACCACCTGTTCAAGGCTCAGGAGCTGCTGGCACTGCAGATTGCCAGCATCCACAATCTGGCATTCTATCTGCGACTGGTCACCGATGCCCGCCAGCATATTGAGCAAGGCGACTTTGTGCAGTGGAAGCGCTCAGTCATAGATAACTTAGGACGAAGAAGATGAAAAAGACCGTCAAGCCGAAGGAAGTTCTCTCGAAGATGAGACGCGGATGGCTGCGCCTGTTGGTGCTGCTGCACCCCCTCATCAAGTGGCTGCGCAAGCTTCCCTGGCACCGTCTGGCGTGGATGAAGAAGCTGAATCCCTTCCGCTATGTCAAGCGCATGGACTGGTACATCATCAAGAAGTTCATCGGCACCTACATCTACTCCATCCTGCTGATCATCTCTATCTCCATCGTCTTTGATGTCAACGAGAACCTGGCGAAGTTCACCAACTACCATGCGCCGCTGCGCGCCATCGTCTTTGACTACTATGCCAACTTCGTACCCTACTTCGCCAACCTCTTCTCGCCGCTCTTCGTCTTCATCGCCGTCATCTTCTTCACCTCGAAGCTGGCGGGAAACTCGGAGATTATTGCCATGCTGGCCTGCGGCATGAGCTTCAAGCGACTGCTACGCCCCTATTTCATCTCGGCAGCACTCATCGCCGTCCTCAACTTCTACCTCGGTGCCTACATCATTCCCCGAGGTACCGTCGTGCGCCACGACTTTGAGTCGCTTTACAAGAACAACAAGAAGAACACGTCGGCATCGAATATCCAGCTGATGGTAGACCGTGGCGTGGTGGCCTATCTGTCGCAATACGACGACATCCGCAAGACGGGCTACGGCTTTGCCCTTTACAAGTTTGAAAACAAGAAGATGGTATCGCAGATGAATGCCTCTGTCATCCAGTACGACACCATCGCCGAAGAGCGCTACCACTGGAAGGCGCGTAACTATAAGATACGCACGCTGAAAGGCATGCGCGAACAGATTACCTCTGGCAACGAGATTGACACCCTTATCCAGATGGAACCCATGGATCTCGTCTTCTCCAAGGGACAGCAGGAGACCTTCACGTCGCCCGAACTGAAACGCTACATCTCGAAGCAGCAGGAACGCGGCTCGTCAAACGTTGTGCAGTACGAAGTGGAATACCATAAGCGCATCGCCTCGTCGTTTGCATCCTTTATCCTAACCATCATCGGTGTCTCGCTGTCGTCGCGCAAGCGCAAGGGCGGCATGGGCCTGTACCTCGGTATCGGACTTGCCCTCTCGTTCACCTACATCCTCTTGCAGACCATCAGCGCCACCTTTGCCATCAATGCCGGTACACCACCGATGCTCGCCGCATGGATTCCGAACATATTATATGCTTTCATCGCCTACTTCTGCTACAGACAGGCGCCGAATTAAATTAAAGATTAAAAATTAAATATTAAATTCGCTTCGCTCAGTAGATTAAAAATTAAATATTAAATTCGCTTCGCTCAGAATATTAAAGATTAAAGAATAAATTCGCTGATGAAAGAAGATAATAAAATTCGTGATCTTAGTAAAGATTTCGCATTGCGCATCGTGAAGATGTACCAACATCTTTTAGAATATAAAGATATTAGTCCCATAAGCAAACAGGTACTAAGAAGCGGAACCAGTATTGGAGCTAATATTTCTGAAAGCATCTACGCACAAAGTCGTCCAGATTTCATTAATAAGCTTAGCATAGCATTAAAAGAAGCGAGTGAGACAGAATATTGGTTAGAATTACTTCATGATAGCGGATATTTGACAGACAAAGAATACCAATCCATCATTGCTGACAATTAATATATTATAGGAACTCTCGTAAATATCATTAAGTCATCAAAGGATTAGCAAAATTATTTAATTTTTAATTTTTAATATTTAATATTAATGAGTTTCGAAGAAACATATTTAAATGACAATATACTCGATGCATTGTACGACATGCACTTCGAGGAGATGACTCCCATCCAGGAGAAGTGTATCCCAGAGATTCTGGACGAGCGCGACCTCATCGGCATCGCCCAGACGGGTACGGGCAAGACAGCGGCTTATCTGCTGCCCATACTCTCGATGCTCGACGACGGCGGCTATCCCAAGGATGCCGTCAACTGCATCGTCATGGCTCCTACACGCGAACTGGCACAACAGATTGATCAGGCCATGCAGGGCTTTGGCTACTACCTCGACGGTATCTCCAGCGTTGCCATCTACGGCGGCAACGACGGCAGCCGCTTCGATGTAGAAACCAAGGGACTCAAGATGGGCGCCGATGTCATCATTGCCACGCCGGGACGACTGCTCTCACATATCCGCATGGGACATGTGGACCTGTCACGTCTCTCGTTTTTCGTGCTCGACGAGGCTGACCGCATGCTTGACATGGGATTCTCAGACGACATCCTTTCCATCGCCAAGCTACTGCCCAAGGAACACCAGACCATCATGTTCTCGGCAACCATGCCCAACAAGATACAGCAGCTTGCACGTACCTTATTATATCAGCCCGTCGAAGTGAAGATTGCCGTGTCGAAACCGGCTGAGAAGATTCAGCAGTCGGCATACGTCTGCTACGAACCGCAGAAGTTGGGCATCATCCGTTCGCTGTTCAAGGCTGGCGAACTGGAACGTGTCATCATCTTCTCGGGCAAGAAGGACAAGGTCAAGGATATCACCCGTGAGTTGCAGCGCATGCACATCAACTGTGCCGCCATGCACTCTGACCTCACACAAGCCGAGCGCGACGACGTCATGTACCGCTTCAAGGCAGGACAGGTCAGCGTCCTCATAGCCACTGACATCGTGGCACGAGGCATCGACATTGACGACATCCTGTGTGTCATCAACTACGACGTGCCGCATGATGCTGAGGACTATGTCCACCGCATCGGACGTACTGCACGTGCCCAGCGCGACGGTGTAGCCATTACCTTCGTCTCGGAGCAAGACATCCAATACTTTGCTGACATTGAGCGCTTCCTGGAAAGGGAAATCACCAAGACTCCCCTTCCTGAAGAACTTGGCGAAGGCCCAGAGTACAATCCATTGACTGCCCGCAAGCCAAGCAGGGGACGCGGGGGATTCCGACATGGCGGCAGGGGAAAGCGTAGCGGTCATAGCAGCAACAAACAGGGAAACAGCAACAACAACCAGGGAAACAGCAACAACCAAGGCAGTAGCAGTAACCACCGCAGAAGAAACCGCAAACGCGGCGGGAAATCCAAAAACAACAGTCAGTCACAATAAAACCGTGAAGAGTCCGTTTTATTGATAATGGACTTCAAGAGAAGTATATTCTTATTCGTATTCATACTGACGGCGGCAGTCGCCAGTGCACAGTCATTTACGCTTTCCGGAAAGGTTAGCGACGACGACGGCAATGCTATTGAACTTGCCACCGTCAGCTGTCTGGAACAGGGGGCTGTCACGATGGCCAACCTCAAGGGAGAATATTCGCTGAAGCTTCACTCTGCCGACTCGGTGGTGGTGAAGTTCTCCATGGTGGGCTACCAATCCAGAACGCGTGTGTTGCGTAACCCAAAAGGCAATCAGAAGATTCTCATCACCCTGCACCCCATGAAAGCACTCGACGAAGTGGTGGTGACAGAAAAACGGCGACAGACTACCGGAACGGCAGAACTGGACATCAAGAACATCAAAGTGTCACCATCAGTTACAGGCAATGCCGTCGAGGAGCTGGTACAGCAGCAGGCGGGCGTGTCGAGCCACAACGAGTTGTCGAGCCAGTACAATGTTCGCGGCGGCAGCTTTGACGAGAACTCCGTATATATTAATAATGTAGAGGTTTACCGTCCTCTGCTTATCCGCAGCGGTCAGCAAGAGGGACTCAGCGTCATCAACTCCGACATGGTGGAGAAAGTCGGCTTCAGCAGTGGCGGCTTCGAAGCGAAGTATGGCGACAAGATGTCCAGCGCGCTGGACATTCAGTACCGTAAGCCTACCCGCTGGGAGGGTAACCTACAGGCATCGCTGCTCGGAGCCTCGGCATTTGTAGGCTATGGCAACAAGAAATTCTCCATGAGCCACGGCATCCGCTACAAGACAAACCGCTACCTGTTAGGGTCGTTAGAGACAAAGGGTGAGTACCGTCCTAACTTCCTGGACTACCAGACCTATATCACCTACCAGCCTAACGAACGGTGGAGCATGGACTTCATCGGCAACATATCGGAGAACCATTATAACTTCAAGCCCTCAGACCGCGAAACGTCCTTCGGAACCATGCAGAACGTCAAGTCGTTCAAGGTCTATTTCGACGGTCAGGAGCGCGACATATTCCGTACGCTGTTCGGTACCCTGCGCCTACAGCGCATCTTCACTCCTAACACGAAGGTAAGCCTGTTAGGTTCTGCCTTCCATACCAAGGAGCAGGAGGCATACGACATTCAGGGACAGTATTGGTTAGACGATACCCAGACACAAGAGCAGCTGGGTGTCGGCACCTACATGGAGCATGCCCGCAACTATCTGACTGCCAACGTACAGAGCGTCAAACTCATGCTGAGCCACAAGACCCAGCGGCATGATATGGAAACTGGCGTCACCGTGAAGTGGGAAAAGATAGAGGAAAACTCCCGCGAGTACGAGATGCGCGACTCCTCGGGCTATAGCATTCCACACACGGGCGACCGGCTGGACCTGATTTATTCGCTGGCATCCAAGAACAAGCTGTCATCGACACGCATTGAAGGCTATGTACAAGACACCTACCGTTTCCAGTCAGGCAATGAGGAACAGCCGACGCTGTGGACACTGAACTACGGCGTGCGCATGGCCAACTGGTCGTACAACAAAGAGACCATTGTTTCGCCGCGTGTGTCGCTGGCCATGATTCCGTCGTGGAACCAGGATATGACATTCCGTCTGGCAACGGGTCTCTACTATCAGGCTCCCTTCTACAAGGAGCTGCGAGATACCAGTACCGTCAACGGCCAGACTATCGTCACGCTGAACAAAAAGATCAAGAGCCAGCGCTCGCTGCACATCGTGGGTGCCTTCGACTACCGCTTCCGCATGGCTCAGAGACCCTTCCGCTTCTCGGCAGAAGCATACTTCAAGCTGATGGACAACCTCGTGCCTTATAACGTGCAGAACATGAAAGTGGTGTACTACGGTGAAAACCTGGCCAAGGGACATGCCTTCGGACTCGACCTGAAACTGTTCGGCGAATTCGTGCCAGGCACCGACTCGTGGCTGACCTTCAGCCTGATGTCGACCCGTCAGAAGCTCAACGGTGTCACCACACCCATGCCTACCGACCAGCGGTGGGGCGTCAACCTGCACTTCACTGACTACTTCCCCGGCACTGAGCGGTGGAAGATGACGCTGAAACTGGCCTTTGCCGACGGACTGCCCTTCGGAGCGCCACACCGCGGACTGGAATACCAACAGTTCCGCGCACCAGCCTACAAGCGCGCCGACATCGGACTGTCGTACCTGCTCGTGGGCAACCCCGCCGTAAAGTCGTCGTTCCGAAAACCCCGCGTGTGGCTCGGTGTCGACGGTCTGAACATCTTCGGCATCTCCAACGTCAACTCATACTACTGGGTGACCGACGTCACCAACCAGCAATATGCCGTCCCCAATTACTTGACAGGCCGGCAAATCAACGGCAAAATCATCGTGGAGTTCTAACCCACTCATCACTTATTACCACCATGACAAAGACATATACGAGAACAAGTACGTCTACTCCAAGTACAAGGCCGAGGAGCTGGTGCTCGATGCCATCGCCCACCACGGACTGAACGCCAAAATCATGCGCGTGGGCAACCTCTCTGCGCGCCAGAAGGACGGCGAGTTCCAGATTAATTTCAACACCAACAATTTCCTCGCCCTACTGCGTGCCTACGTCGTCATCGGCATGGTACCCTACGAAGCACTTAACCACGTCTTCGAGTTCTCGCCCATCGACGAGGTGGCCCGTGCCATCCTGCTGCTGTCCACCACCCCGAAGCAGTGTACGGTATTCCATCCCTATAATGTCCACCGCCAGTATCTGGCCGACATCCTCAACGGCTTTGCCGCTGCCGGCATCACCCTGCGCCGCGTGGAGAAGGAGGAGTTCCAGCAGGCGCTCGACCACATGATGGAGAACCCCGAACTGATTACCCTGGTACGTCCGCTGATGGCCTACAACCTCAGCAGCACTCACGACATGCGGTGGATAGAGGCCGAGAACAACTACACCACGCAGGTGCTTTACCGCTACGGCTTCCAATGGCCACTGACGGCCAGCGACTACGTCAGCCGCTTTGTCGACACCATTATAGGCTTTGACTACTTCACGGTTTAGACTCTCTGCGTTAAAAAAGAATAATGTTCCACGTCTGATGCCGTGGGTTTAGCGATAATGTTGTATCTTTGCATCATTATTTGTACAACTAATATCAAAACAATATGAAGATTTCACACATTGAGCATCTGGGCATTGCCGTCCAGAGCATTGAAGAGAGCCTGCCGTACTTTACTGACGTGTTAGGCCTGGAGTGTTATGCAACAGAAGTGGTAGAAGACCAGAAAGTAAAGACTGCTTTCCTGCGCTGCGGCGAAGTGAAGCTGGAGCTGCTGGAGCCGACATCTCCCGAGAGCACCATTCAGAAGTGGCTCGACAAGGGCAACAAGGGCGTGCATCACGTAGCCTTCTGCGTTGAGGACGGTGTAGCCAATGCACTCGCCGAGGTTTCAGAGAAGGGCATACGCCTCATTGACCAGGCTCCCCGTAAGGGCGCCGAGGGCCTTAACATAGCCTTCCTGCACCCGAAGAGCACCTGCGGCATTCTGACGGAGCTCTGCGAGCACCCGGAGTAATTTGAAAATTAAAGATTAAAAATTAAATATTATTATAATGTCAAAGCAATTAGAAAAAATCAAGCAACTCATCGAGAAGCGCGAACAGGCCCGTCTCGGTGGTGGCGAGAAAGCCATACAGAAGCAGCACGACAAAGGCAAATACACAGCCCGCGAGCGCGTTGAGATGCTGCTCGACAAGGGTTCGTTCGAAGAGTACGACATGTTCAAGGAGCACCGCTGCCATAACTTCGGCATGGAGAAGAAGCAGTTCCTGGGCGACGGTGTGGTAGCCGGTAGCGGTACCATTGACGGCCGTCTGGTATTCATCTTTGCACAGGACTTCACCGTACACGCAGGTTCACTCTCTGAGACCATGTCGCAGAAGATCTGCAAGGTCATGGATATGGCCATGAAGATGGGTGCGCCCGTCATTGGCATCAACGACTCCGGCGGTGCCCGTATTCAGGAAGGTATCAACGCCCTGGCAGGCTATGCCGAGATTTTCGAGCGTAACATCCTGGCATCAGGTGTGATTCCTCAGATCTCCGGAATCTTCGGCCCCTGCGCCGGTGGCGCCGTGTATAGCCCCGCCCTCACCGACTTCACGCTGATGATGGAAGGTACGTCGTACATGTTCCTGACTGGCCCGAAGGTGGTGAAGACCGTGACTGGCGAGGACATCGACCAGGAGCACCTCGGAGGTGCTTCGGTACACGCTTCGAAGTCGGGTGTGACCCACTTCACCGCCAAGACCGAGGAAGAGGCTGTCGAGATGCTGAAGACGCTGCTGAGCTATATTCCTTCCAACAACATGGAGCTGGCTCCGCGCAAGAAGTGTACCGACCCCATCGACCGTATGGAGGACTCGCTGAACGAGATTATCCCCGAGAACCCCAACGAGGCCTACGACATGTATAAGGTCATCGGTGCCATCGTCGACGACGGTGAGTTCTTTGAGGTACAGCCCAAGTTTGCCAAGAACATCATCGTGGGCTTCGCCCGCTTCAATGGCCAGAGCGTAGGTATCGTAGCCAACCAGCCCTCTTGCTACGCTGGTGTGCTCGATGTCAATGCCAGCCGTAAGGGTGCCCGCTTCGTGCGCTTCTGCGACGCCTTCAATATCCCCATCGTGTCGCTGGTCGACGTTCCTGGATTCCTGCCCGGCACAGGTCAGGAGTACAATGCCGTCATCCTGCACGGTGCACAGCTGCTCTACGCCTACGGCGAGGCTACTGTCCCCAAGATCACCGTCACGCTGCGTAAGTCTTACGGCGGTTCTCACATCGTGATGGGCTCCAAGCAACTCCACACCGACCTGAACTACGCATGGCCTTCAGCCGAGATTGCTGTGATGGGTGCCAGCGGTGCCGCTGCCGTGCTCTATGCCAAGGAAGCCAAAGCCAAGAAGGAAGCAGGCGAGGACGTCAAGGCCTTCATTGCCGAGAAGGAGGAAGAGTACAACGACCTCTTCGCTAACCCCTATCAGGCTGCCAAATACGGTTACATCGACGATGTCATCGAGCCGCGCAACACGCGTTTCCGCGTCTGCCGTGCACTGGCTCAGCTCGCTACCAAGCGCGATGCCCTGCCCGCCAAGAAGCATGGTAACATACCTATGTAAAAAGTGATGCTTATGAAGAACGAAGTATATGCCGCCATTGCATTGGCACTTTACGAGTTCAAGGGCAACAACGTCCACGACAAGGAGCCCGGCTTCATCACGATTGCCGAGAAACAGACACAGTGGAACGGCTACGCCCTGACTATGACTGCACACCCCTGATAAGGGAATAGGTTAAAGTGAAAAGTGAATAATTTGCTTCCGCTTAAAGGTAAAACATTATGAAGAAAGAATATAAGTACACCATCAATGGCAACCAGTATGAGGTAGCCATCGGTGATATTGTAGAGAACCTGGTAACCGTTACTGTCAACGGCGAGGAATACAAGGTAGAGATGGAACCCGAGGCTGAGCCCGAACCTAAGAAGGTTGTTCTGGGCAAACCCAAGGCAGAGCAGACAGACAGCAGCGCCCCCGCTGCCGATGCAGCCAACGTCAACACCAACAATGCCGTCAAGGCTCCCCTGCCCGGCGTCATCACCTCTATCGAGGTCAGCGTCGGCGACGAGGTCAAGGCTGGCGACACCGTGCTGGTGCTGGAAGCCATGAAGATGGCCAACAACATCGAGGCTGAGAAGGACGGTAAGGTCACTGCCATCCTGGTACAGGCAGGACAGAGCGTCATGGAAGACGACAACCTGGTGGTTATCGAGTAAGTTCAATAGCACATAAAAGTCCCCGTGGTTCCCATCATAGGAGTCACGGGGATTTTTCGTGAGTTTTCATGTCAGAAGTCACAGCTCCAAGCTGAAGGGTGCTTAGCTCCGTGCTGAAGGATGCTTGGCTCCGTGCTGAAGAGTGCTTAGCTCCGAGCTGAAAATTGTTACACCTTGTTTCCTTCCTTGGGGAAGATGACGGTGGGCTTGAAGGTCTTGGCCTCCTCGAAGCCCATGAGGGCGTAGGAGATGATGATGACGACGTCGCCGACCTGTACGCGGCGGGCAGCGGCACCGTTGAGGCAAATGCAGCCTGAGCCGCGCTCACCTTTTATTATATAGGTCTCGAAGCGCTCGCCGTTATTGTTGTCGAGCACCTGCACCTTCTCGCCGGCAATCAGGTTGGCAGCATCCATCAGGTCCTCGTCTATGGTGATGCTACCCATATAGTTGAGGTTTGCTTCTGTCACTGTCACGCAGTGCAGCTTCGACTTCATTACTTCTATCAACACGACTGTTTTTATTTACGATTTACTAATTTTCGATTTTCGATTTAATTTGAAGTTTATGATTACTTCATTTCTCACTTCTCATTTCTCACTTCTCATTTAATATTTGATGTGGTCAATGAGTCGGATGGGCGTCTTGCCGCAGTAGACGGTAATACAGCCGACGACGCTGTCTGAGGCATCCCAGCTGTCAACGTCGAGCAGGGTGTTGCCGTCGACAATGGAGAAATACTCCACGTCCAGTCCGTCGATGCTATTGATGTCGCTGACCACCTTGTCGTGGGTTTCCTGAACGGTATGCGTCTTGGCATAGTCGACACTGGCTTTCAGCGCCTTGTAGATGTTGGGGGCGATGGCGCGCTCGTCCTTCGAGAGCAGCGTATTGCGGGAACTCATGGCCAGTCCGTCTGCATCGCGCACGATGTCACATTCCACAATCTGCACCTTGATGCCGAGGTGGCGCACCATAGCCTTGATGACGGCAATCTGCTGCCAGTCCTTTTCGCCAAAGTAGGCGCGCAGGGGCTTGACGATGTAGAACAGGCGGCTGACCACCTGGCAGACACCATTGAAGTGTCCAGGGCGGTGGGCACCTTCCATCACCGTCGACACGGGGGGATATTCAAACTGGCGCTGGTCGGGCGTGGGGTACATCTCCTCTACGGAAGGTGCCAGCACGTAGTCGGCACCGCACGCGTCAAGCAGACGGCAGTCAGCTTCCAGCGTGCGCGGATAGTTCTTGAGGTCGTTCTTGTCGTTGAACTGCGTCGGATTAACGAAAACAGACACCACTGTTATATCGTTCTCTTTCACACTGCGGCGCACCAGCGAGGCATGCCCCTCGTGCAGGGCTCCCATGGTAGGTACCAGACCGATTTCCTTTCCTTGCTTGCGGTCTTCGAACAACTGGTTCTGGAGATCGACAATCTTATTGAAAACTTTTATCATTAACGTTAACGTATTACATATTGTCGTTTTGCGGGTGCAAAATAACAACATTTTTACCAAATAAGAAAGAAATATCGTGAAAATATGCCAAATTCTGGGCTAAAATTCCTTAAATATGCATGATAAGGCACTTTTTGTGAATTATTTTTAGTACCTTTGCAGTGCTTAAACTATCAGAATATGGCAAAAAAGATATTATTCATCAACCAAGAGATTGTTCCATACGTTCCTGACAGCGACCTGTCGCTGATGGGAAAAGCCCTCCCGCAGGCCATTCTTGAGAAGGGCCACGAGATACGCACGTTCATGCCCAAATGGGGTACCATCAATGAGCGCCGCGGCCAGTTGCATGAGGTCATCCGTCTCTCGGGCATGAATCTTATCATCGACGACACCGACCACCCGCTGATCATCAAGGTTGCCACCATCGTGCAGACGCGCATACAGGTGTACTTCATTGATAACGAGGACTACTTCTCGAAGCGCCAGATGATTCAGAACGAAGCCGGCGAGGAATATGCCGACAACGGCGAGCGTGCCGTATTCTTTGCCCGTGGCGTGCTGGAGACGGTGAAGAAGCTGCGCTGGATTCCCGACATCATCCACGTACAGGGATGGATGGGTGCCGTGGTGCCGCTGTACATCAAGACGGCCTACCGCGAGGAGCCTTCGTTTGCCAGCACCAAGGTGGTGACATCGCTCTTCCCCAACACCCTCAGCTCGGAGTTAGGCTCGAACTTCAAGGCATGCGTGGACTTCCGCGATGCCAATGCAGAGGTACTGAAGGCGTACAAGGATGCCTTCGACTTCAACGAGCTCAGCAAGATGGCCATCGACTACAGCGACGGCATCATTGCCGCCCACAAGGACGTCAGCCCCGAGCTGATGAAATATGCCAAGAGCAAGAACATACCGACGCTGGACTATCCCGGCGAGGATTTCGCTGCCGCCTACGAAGAGTTCTACGATAAAATTTAGTATAAACGACGATAAAAAGGATACTATCATCTTAGACTTACAAACGACTTCAATGATGAAAAAAATGATAATGGCAGGGATTGCAATGATGATGATTGCAATCTCTTCATGTGATGAGGACACAGCAAGCATGGGTAACACACTGACAAGCGACGTAGACAAGTTTACCTTTGTGGCTGACACCTTTGACGTCTCTACCCGTTCCATTATTACTGACTCAGTGCTGGCTCGCAGTTCCTACAGCTACATGGGCTGCATCAAAGACCCCGAAACAGGCTCATACATCATCGGCGACTATATGTCTCAGTTCTCTATCCTGGAAGACGAGTCAGACGACATCTTTGCCAAGAAGGATGGAATCACCGGTTTTGGTGAGGACAGCGCCATCATTGCCGACTCGTGCCATATCGAGATTCTGCTCAACGGCTACATGGGCGACTCGCTGGCAGCCATGAAGATGAACGTGGCCGAGCTGGTGAAGCCCGTCGAGGAGAACAGACCGTACTATACCAACTTCGACCCCGAGACTGCCGGATACATTCGCGAAGACGGACTGCGCATGAACTACGTCTACTCTGTCGCCGACCTCACGAAGAGCGACAGCATCCGCAACCTGCGCCATTCAGGGTCGCTGTATGAGACCATCACCATCCCCCTCAACGACAAGTATACCGACAAGAACGGCAAGACCTACAACAACTATGGTTCCTACCTGATCCGACAGTACTATGACCATCCGGAATACTTCAAGAACTCGCAGACCTTCATCAAGAACGTCTGTCCCGGTTTCTACTTCAAGACCACTGACGGCTTAGGCGTCATGACGGAGGTTGAGGTGACGCGACTGATGGTATACTACCGTTACGTCAACGGCGGCATTACGTATTCTGACAAGACGCTCTTCAACGGCACGGGCGAGGTGCTGCAGACGACCCACTTCACCAGGGACAAAAAACGGATAGAGCGGCTGGCTGCCGAGACTGAGTGGACTTACCTGAAAGCCCCCGACGGCATCTTCACCGAGGTCACGCTGCCTATAGACGACATCAAGCTCGGCCATGAGAACGACACCCTCGCCACGGCGAAGATTGTCTTCCGCAGCATGAACGAGCTCAACGACCTCAGCGACATCGTCCTGCAGGAACCTGAAAACCTGCTGCTGCTGGAGCGCGACAGCATCGATGCCTTCTTCCTGCACAGGAACCTGCCCACCAACATCAACTCATATCTGGCGACGTATAACAGTTCGAAGAATTCCTATACGTTCAACAACATCTCCGGACTCATCAACCACATGTATGCCAACCGAGGCCGCTCAGAGAACTGGAACAAGGCTGTACTCATCCCGGTACAGGTGACCAGGACGGCATCGTCGACGAGTTCTACGGCCACGACGGTAGCCAGCGTCAGCAACGAGATGAGGGTGACCAGCGTCAGACTCGTGGGTGGCAAGGACAACCGCCACGAGCCCGTGCAAATCAGCATTATATATAACGTTAACCAGTAACGTTGATGGCTGACAATTTCCTGGAAAAGCACTACGAGGAGTATGAAGCCCGCAAGGCTGCATACCTCCGCAAGAAGCGCCACCTGCCCAAGACAACACATCGTCTTCCGGAACGTCCGGAAGACGATGCGCTATGATAAGGGTTCGCCATCGCCGTATGGGGTTATCCCACTATCGTATATTTCGCAAACTTCAGTAACAGCTGTTTGGTTCCCGCATTCTTGAAAGCCACCGTGGCCTTCGTATTCTCGCCGGAGCCCTCCACCTTGACAACGGTGCCAATGCCGAAGCGCTGATGCTCGATGACATTCCCCTCCTTCAGTCCGATGTCGCCGATGGCCGACTGTGGAAGCGGTGTCTCACGGCGTAAGGGCATCAGGCGCGGCTTCGGGTCAGCCACAAACTGCGTAGCCACCGGCCGCGGGTTCTGCACATTGCGCCCCAAGTTTCCACCGAACCCACTACGCCCACCGAACCCACTATACCCACCAAGCCCACTAAGCCCACTAGCCCCGCTACGTCCACCAACGGTCCCATTCCCCTCAACCCGCAACAGACTGGGGTCGATGTCCTTGATAAACCGCGACGGCGTGTCACACTCCATGCGGCCATAGCGGAAGCGGTTCTGCGCACACGTCAGGAAACAGTGCTTCTCGGCACGCGTGATGGCGACGTACAGCAGGCGCCGTTCCTCTTCCAAATCGCGCATAGAACCGGTACTCATCGGCGACGGGAAGATGTTCTCCTCCAGTCCCACGACGAACACCGTCGGAAACTCCAGTCCCTTGGCGGCATGGATGGTCATCAGTGCCACCTTCGGCTGGTCTTTGTCATCGTCGCTGTCAAGGTCGGTCAGCAACGCCACCTCCTGCAGGAAATCGCTTAATGCCGTCTCCTGCTCGCGTCCCTCCTCGCGGCGGCTCTCCACGAAGTCCTGCATGCCGCCCAAGAACTCTTCCAGGTTCTCCTGACGCGACAGGTCTTCAGGGTTCTTCGAACTGTATATATCCTTGCTGATGCCGCTCTCCATGATGATGCTATGCCCCAGCACATAGGCATCCTCGCTGTCCAACCGCTGACGCCATCCTTCCACCAGAGCCTTGAACGCCTCTATCTTTGTCATCGTACTGCCTGCCAGCTTCAGACCGAAGACGATGGGCTGCTGGATGACCTTCCACAGGCTGACACCATGCAGTTGGGCCGTTGCCGCTATCTTTCCCACCGTGGTGTCGCCGATGCCTCGTGTCGGGTAGTTGATGATGCGCCGCAAGGCCTCTTCATCGTCAGGATTAGCCACCACGCGGAAGTAGGCAATGACATCCTTAATCTCCTTGCGCTGGTAGAACGACAGACCGCCATATATCCTGTAAGGGATGCTGTCCTTGCGCATCTGTTCCTCGAACGAACGGCTCTGGGCATTGGTACGGTACAGGATGGCAAAATCAGAGTACGCTGCCCCCTCCTGGCGGCGGATGCGCCTGATGTCGTTACACACAATCATCGCCTCCTCCTTGTCGCTATAGGCAGGCTTCAGCGTCAGCCGCTCACCCTGTTCGTTCTCGCTGAACACATCCTTGTGAATCTGACGCTCGTTCTTGCGTATCAGGCTGTTGGCAGCCTTGACGATGAGTTGTGTGGAACGGTAGTTCTGCTCCAACTTAAAGAGCTTGGCACCATCGTACATCTTCTGGAAATTCAGGATGTTATCGATATTCGCACCACGAAAACTGTAGATGCTCTGCGCGTCGTCGCCCACCACACATACATGACCGTGTTCACGGGTCAGCAGCAGAACGATTTCCTGCTGTGCATAGTTTGTATCCTGATACTCGTCTACCAGCACATACTGGAAGCGGTTGACATACTTCTGTCGGATGTCCTCGTGGTTGCGCAGCAGCACGAAGGTCTGCACCAGCAAGTCGTCGAAGTCCATGGCATTGGCCTGACGGCAACGCTCGACGTATCGGTTGTATATCTGTCCCACCAGGGGGAGTTTCCGCTGCACGTCGTCCCTGGCCCAGGAACTGGTCTGGTACTGCGCCGGCAGCAGCAGGTGGTTCTTGGCCATCGAGATGCGGTCAGCCACACTGTTAGCCTTGTACGTCTTGTCGTCGAGCTGCATCTCCTTGATGATGCTCTTCACCAGCGACCGAGCATCCGCCTGGTCATAGATGGTGAAGTTACCACTGAAGCCGATGTGTTCAGCCTCTACCCTCAAGATGCGGGCAAACACCGAGTGGAACGTCCCCATCTGCAGTCTGACAGCACTATCCTGCCCTACCAGTCGGCCAATACGCTCCTTCATCTCCCGTGCCGCCTTGTTCGTAAAGGTCAGCGCCAGAATGTTCCACGGTGCCAGTCCCCGCTCCAGCAGATAGGCAATCTTATAGGTCAGTACGCGTGTCTTTCCAGACCCCGCACCGGCTATCACCAACTGTGGTCCGTTGCAATACTCCACGGCAGCACGCTGCCCGGCATTCAGTTCATTCAGTATATTTTCCATGAGTCTGCAAAGGTACGAATAAGCGAGAACAATACAAAATGAAAAAAGCATTTTTTGATTTTTATTGTCGAGCGAAAGGACCTAAGACCGTCAGGTCAAAGGTACGATTAAGCGGGCAATAAACCAAGAGAATCACAGGTTTTTTCAAACCAGCTGATGACAAAAGTCAACAAAAGAATCGTCGGCGCGAAAAAAGCATCCCTTTCATTTGTTAATTTCAGAATTATTGTATATCTTTGCATTTTATTATCAACGCCTTGAGAAAGGTCAACAAGTTAATTAAGGTAATTAGTATGGCAAAAATCAGTAACCATCTCGTGATTATGGCCGGTGGTGTAGGAAGCCGTTTTTGGCCGATGAGCACTACGGAGAAGCCCAAGCAGTTTATTGATGTGATGGGCATTGGCAAGTCATTGTTGCAAATGACTGTAGAGCGCTTCAAGGGCATTGTAGATTCCCATAACGTCTGGGTTGTCACCAACCAGAAATACGCGGAGACGGTGAGCCAGCAGCTACCCGACATGCCGCGTGACCACATCCTGTGCGAACCTTGCCGCAGGAATACGGCACCGTGCATTGCCTATGTGTCCTGGCGCATCAAGTCGCGTGACCCGAAAGCTAACATCGTGGTGTCGCCCAGCGACCACGTCGTAATGGATGTAACGGAGTTCCGTCGTGTTATCGGTGACTGCCTGCGCTTTACGGCGGACACGGATGCCATCATCACATTAGGCATGAAGCCCACGCGCCCCGAGACGGGCTATGGCTACATCCAGGCCGACCTTTCCAGCAGTTCGCTGCGCAACAAGAGCATCTTCCGTGTGGACTCATTCCGCGAGAAGCCCGATCTGCAAACGGCACAGCAATACATCAGCCAGAAGAACTATTTCTGGAATGCGGGCATCTTCATCTGGAACGTGACGACCATCGTCAATGCCTTCCGAATCTATCAGCCGCAGATGGCTAAGCTATTCGAATCGTTGTTGCCTGTCTATGGTACCGATAAGGAACAGGCAGAGATTGACCGGCTGTTCCCAGAGTGCGAGAACATCAGCGTAGACTATGCCATCATGGAAAAGGCTGAAGATATTTTCGTCTGTCCGTCAGACTTCGGATGGAGCGACCTCGGCACATGGGGTTCACTGCAGCAGCAGTCGAAGCGCGACCTCTACGGCAATGCGTGCATAGGACCAGACATCAAGGTGTTCGAAACGCATAACTGCATTGTCCATACTACGCAGGAGAAGAAGGTGGTCATTCAGGGTCTCGACGGCTACATCGTGGCCGAGAACGACGATACCCTGCTGATTTGCAAGCTGTCCGAAGAACAAAGAATCAAGCAGTTTAATGAGAATTAAGGAATTAAAGAAATAAACTATTAAAGAAATGAACAAAGTTGCTCTGATAACAGGCATTACAGGTCAGGACGGTTCGTACCTGGCCGAGTTTCTGATTGAGAAAGGCTACGAGGTACACGGTCTGATGCGCCGCTCGTCATCATTTAACACCGCCCGCATCGAACACCTTTATTTGGACGAGTGGGTGCGCGACATGAAGAAAGCTCGTCTGGTAAACCTCCACTGGGCCGACATGACGGACTCGTCGTCGCTCATCCGCGTCATCTCGAAGGTTCGTCCGACGGAGATTTACAACCTGGCAGCACAAAGCCATGTGAAGGTGAGCTTCGACGTACCTGAATATACTGCCGACACCGATGCCAACGGTGTACTGCGCCTGTTGGAGGCCGTGCGTATCTGCGGACTGGCTGACACCTGCCGCATCTACCAGGCTTCGACATCGGAGCTGTACGGCAAGGTGCAAGAGGTGCCGCAGTCGGAAACGACGCCATTCTACCCCCGTTCACCCTACGCCGTGGCCAAGCTCTACGGCTTCTGGATTATGAAGAACTACCGCGAGTCGTACAACATGTTCTGCTGCAACGGCATTCTGTTCAACCACGAGTCAGAACGGCGCGGCGAGACCTTCGTCACACGAAAAATCACGCTGGCTGCCGCACGAATTGCACAGGGCTACCAGGACAAGCTCTACTTGGGCAACCTCAACTCGCTGCGCGACTGGGGCTACGCCAAAGACTACATCGAGTGCATGTGGCTCATCCTGCAGCAACCTGAACCCGACGACTTCGTCATAGCCACCGGTGAGTACCACACCGTGCGCGAGTTTGCCACACTGGCCTTCAAAGAGGTGGGCATCGAGTTGGAATGGCGCGGCGACGGTATCGACGAGAAGGGATACGACAAGGCCACGGGACGTTCGCTGGTGGAAGTTGACCCGAAGTATTTCCGTCCGGCAGAGGTTGACCAGTTGCTGGGCAACCCCGCCAAGGCAAAGGCCAAACTGGGGTGGAACCCGCAGAAGACCAGCTTCCCCGACCTGGTGAAAATCATGGTGCAGCACGACATGAAGTTCGTCAAGAAGTTGTTCATCAAAGCACACATGGACGATGCTCAGCAAGGATAGTAAGATATATGTGGCAGGCCACCGCGGATTGGTAGGTTCGGCCATCTGGAACAACCTGAAGCAGCGCGGCTACAACAATCTGGTAGGCAGGACGCATAGCGAACTGGACTTGACAGACCAAATAGCCGTACGCCAGTTCTTCGACGAGGAGCAGCCTGATGCCGTCGTACTGGCAGCAGCCTTCGTGGGTGGCATCATGGCCAACTCGCTGTATCGTGCCGACTTCATCATGATGAACATGAAGATACAGTGCAATGTCATCAGCGAGGCTTACGCTCACGGCGTGAAGAAACTGCTGTTCCTCGGTTCTACGTGCATATACCCTAAGAACGCACCACAGCCCATGAAGGAGGACGCCCTGCTTACCTCGCCCTTAGAATACACCAACGAGGAGTATGCCATTGCAAAGATTGCCGGACTGAAGATGTGCGAGTCGTACAACCTGCAGTACGGTACCAACTACATTGCCGTGATGCCCACAAACCTCTACGGCCCTAACGACAACTTCCACCTTGAGAACTCGCACGTCATGCCTGCAATGATGCGTAAGGTATATCTGGCCAAACTCATCCACGACAACAATTGGGAAGCCATCAGTCGCGACCTTGATATCAGGCCCGTGGAAGGCGTTGACGGCAAGGCCAGTCAGCACGATGTCTTAACGGTACTGCAGAAATACGGTATCTCAGACAACAAGGTGGTGCTGTGGGGTACGGGAACACCACTCCGCGAGTTCCTGTGGAGCGAGGACATGGCTGACGCCAGCGTCCACGTATTGCTGAATGTCAACTTTTCTGACATCATCGGTATCGAGAAGTACAGCAGCGTCCACTATGGCACAAAGGCTGACGGTGCCGTCGACAGGAACCACTCTGCCGGACGTGGCGGTGCCATCCCTAAGCTGGGAGAGATTCGCAACTGCCACATCAACGTCGGCACGGGCAAGGAACTGACCATCCGCGAGCTCTCTGAACTCGTGGTCAAGGCAGTAGGCTTTGAGGGCGTGGTAGAGTTTGATGCATCGAAGCCCGACGGCACCATGCGCAAGCTCATCGATGTCTCAAAGCTCCATAGTCTGGGTTGGACACACAAGGTTGAGATAGAAGACGGTGTACGGCAGCTCTTTGAGTGGTACCAGAAGAGCCTGAAGAATTAAGTATAGTGTCGAGCGCAGCATTTGCTACCGCTCGGTAGTTAAAAATAAAAAGCTTCCGGGGAACGGCCGTTCCCCGGAAGTTTTTTTGTATCGGGAGTTTTCCTAACTCCCTTGTAATGCTGGCTTACATGGCCGAAGCTGTAAACAGCCAGTTATAGATGCACGAACAGACGCCAAAGAGGGCAATGCCAACGGTGCATACTACCAAAGCCACACGGGTACTGAGCTCAGTACGGAACGTGGGCAGCGGCGTGTCTGTCTGTTTGATGTACATAGCCTTGACGATGAGCAGATAGTAGTACAAGCTCACGACAGTGTTGACCAAGGCGATGAACACCACGAAGTAAGCCCAGAACGAACCCTGCTCGGCAGCAGCCATGAACACGAAGAACTTCGAGAACATACCTGCGAACGGCGGAATACCAGCCAGCGAGAACAGTGCCAGCGTCATGAGGAATGCCAGCTTAGGATTGGTCTGATACAGTCCGTCGTAGGACGACATCATCGTAGTGCCGCCATTGTTCTGTTCCACGGTCGAAATAACGGTGAAGACAGCCATATTGGCAACGACATACACCAGTACGTAGTACATCAGTGCAGCCATACCTCCCTGCGAAGCACCAATAACGGCCAGCATGATGTAACCAGCCTGCGAGATAGAGCTGAAGGCCATGAAGCGTTTCAGTTCTGTCTGACGGATAGCAAACAAGTTGGCGATAGTGATGCTGAGTACGATGACGATATAGAGCAGATACTCCCAGTATTCCGTCAGCGGGCCAAAAGCCTTCATCAGGATGACCATCAGCGCAAAGGCTGCGGCACCCTTAGAGACGACACTCAGATAACCCGTAACAGGTGTGGGCGCACCCTGATAGGTGTCGGCTGTCCAGAAGTGGAAGGGTACCAGTGAGAGTTTGAAGCCTAAGCCGCTGAAGAAGAACACCATACCCATAATAAGCATGGGCAACTGGCTCTCGAACTGAGCCATATAGGCTACCTTCTCCATGACGTCGTTGAAGTAGAGCGTACCTGCACTGCCGTAGACGAACGACAGACCGTAGAGCATCACGCCACTGGAGAACGTCGCTGTCAGGATGTACTTGGCAGCAGCCTCGGCACTCTGCTTCTTCCACTTGTCCATAGCTACCAGGCAGGCCATAGGCACGGAAGCGGTCTCCAGTCCGAGGAAGAACAGCAGGAAGTTACCACTGCTGACCATGATAAACATACCCAGGAGCGTAGAGAGCACCAGCATATAGAACTCGCCACGGTACTTCTGAGCCTCGTTCTTCAGCCAAGGCTCGGCCATAATCAGCACGATAACCGTACCAATGCTCAGGATGACCTTCATGACATTGGCGGCCTGCGAAGCGACATACATGCCGCCGAAGGCTTCTGCGGGTTCTGACAGGAAGGCGATACGGAAAGGCAATACGATCATCATACCGATGGTCAGTCCTCCCAGAATTTCATGATCCTTCTCACTTCCACGCAAGAAGAAAGCCATGAAGAAAACAACTAACAGAATGCAAACGAGATAAAACTCGGGCACCATATTTAGAAATTGTCCGTAATTCATATTCTTTCGTCCTCCTATATTAAATGATGTTAGCAAGAATTGGTCCTACAGCATCGCTGATGACATTGCTGGCCCACATGGGGAACAGACCGAGACCGGCCACACAAGCAATCAGGCAGATGACGGCGACGCGCTCGTCCCACGTAGCATCGGTGAGCTCCAGGTAGTGCGGGTTCTTCACCTCGCCGTACAGTATCTTGCCCACGACGCGCAGGATGTAGACGGCCGTCACGACAATCGACGTACAGGCAATGATGGTAGCCACACGGTGGAAGGTGTCAGGATTCTCGAACGAGCCGACAAAGATGGTCATCTCAGCAATGAATCCCGAGAATCCCGGCAGACCGAGGTTGGCAAGACCAGCCACCACGTAACCCACGGCAAGGAACGGCATAATCTTCATCAGACCGTCCAAGTAGCGGATATCACGGGTGTGTGTACGACCGTAAATCATACCGATGAGTGCAAAGAAGAGAGCCGTCATCAGACCGTGCGACAGCATCTGCAGGATGGCACCCGTACAGGAAGTCTTGGTCATCATCAGCAGGGCGAAGAGCACCAGACCACAGTGCGACACCGACGAGTAAGCATTGATATACTTCAGGTCGGTCTGTACGCAAGCCGAGAAGGCACCATAGACCACGGAAATAGTCGTCAGGATGAGGAATATCCAAGCCAGCTCGTAGGCGGCATCAGGGAGCAGATACATGGCTACACGGAAGCAGCCGTAGCCTCCTAACTTCATCAGCACACCTGCGTGAAGCATTGACACTGCCGTAGGTGCCGAAGCATGACCGTCAGGTGACCATGTGTGGAAGGGGAACAAGGCGCCCAGCACACCGAAGCCGATGAAGATGAAGGGGAAGAACATCTTCTGGATGTCGACGGGAATGTTGTGCATGGCAGCAATCTCGTTGACGTTCATGGTCGTGGCACCACTGAAATAATAGATGCCTAACAGACCGATAATCAAGAGGGCCGAACCTCCCATCAGCATCAGCGTCAGCTTCATGGCAGCATACTCCTTGTTGCCTGAGCCCCAGACACCAATCAGCAGGTACATGGGAATCAAGGCTACCTCGTAGAACATGAACATCGTGAACAAGTCGGTGCAGATGAAGAAGCCATAGACACCCGTCGACAGCAGGGTAAACCACAGGAAATACTCCTTTGTCAGCGGTTTCAGCTGCCACGAGGCAAAGGTTCCCGTAAAGACGATGATGCTCGACAGAAGGAGCATGACGACAGAGATGCCGTCGACACCGACAGAATAGGCAATATTAAGGGGCTTGAACCACGGCGTAGAAGCCGTCAACAGCATCACGTCGGTATTACCTGCTGCACGCTGCTGAACGAAATAGATGGTCAGCCATACTGACAGGGCCAGCAGACACGATGCGCCAGCCACCATCACGCCACGCACCTGATTAAGGCTCTTGGCCAGCCAAAGGCCGACGAGCATCAGGGCGGGGATTACTACGAATAATGTTAATATACTCATTTTCGTTATTACGTTATATCGTTATTACGTTATTACGATTAAATTGCAAGCAGGATTAACGTTAATGCAACGGAACCTGTCAGGAACCAGGCGGCATACTGTCGGACATCGCCGCTCTGCCAGGGGCGCAGCGATTCGCCGGCCTCGTTGGCTCCCCAAGCCATGAAGTTGAACGTGCCGTCAACAACGTGGCGGTCGAACCATGCTATGGGTTTGGAGATGCAGCGGAATATGATGCGATGCGTGACATACTGCCATATTTCGTCCTGATAGAAACGCTTGTAGGCTGCACGGTGCAACTTCGGGAACGTCTTGTACAGGCGGTCGGCAATGGGCTGGCTCTCACCTTTATAGATATAGGTGGCGAGACAGATGCTCAGGATGGCAATAATCGTAGACGTAGCAGCAATCTGCGTGTTGAAGTGGATGGTGTAGTTGGTACCCTCGGCACTGACAAACTGGCCGAAGCTTCCACCCCACCCTGCAAAACCTGCGATGGTTGTATAGATACCTACGCCCATCGTGATAATGCAAAGCACAATGAGAGGAATGGTCATCGTAGCAGGAGCCTCGTGCGGCGTATGATGCTCGTGGGCCTCCACATTCTCTGTTCCCCAGAAGATGCCGTAGTACAGGCGGAACATGTAGAAGGCGGTCATGGCAGCAATACCCGTCATAATCCATCCTACCACCGGACTGTACTCAAAGCAAGCAGTGATAATCTCATCCTTCGAGCTGAAGCCCGAGAAGAAAGGAATACCGGCAATGGCCAGACACGAAATAAGGAACGTAATATGCGTAATGGGCATGTACTTGCGCAAGCCACCCATCATAGCCATCTCGTTCGAGTGGACGGCATGGATGATACAACCGGCACCGAGGAACAGACAAGCCTTGAACATGGCATGGGTGAACAGATGGAACATACCAGCCATGAAACCGAGCTGTGCGTGGTTGTCGAGCACACCGTGGTGACCGGGCAGCGATACGCCGAGAGCCACCATCATGAACGCAATCTGCGAGATGGTCGAGAAGGCCAGCACACGCTTGATGTCGCTCTGGGCACAAGCCACTGCTGCGGCATAGAAAGCGGTAAAGACACCAACCCAGACCACGATGGACATCTGAGGCTGGGCATATTCAACCCACAGCGGGAACATACGTGCAATCTGGAACACACCGGCTACCACCATCGTAGCTGCGTGAATCAGAGCAGAGACAGGCGTCGGACCCTCCATGGCGTCGGGCAGCCAGATGTGCAACGGGAACATAGCCGACTTACCGGCACCACCAATGAACATCAGTACCAAAGCCGTAGGCAGGATGAACGCACCGGCAGCCATAGCCTTGGCAGCGTTGCCCTCGATGAACGGCGTTGTGCCCACACCCATCTGGATGTTGCCGGCAAACGAGAAGCTGAACGAATCGGTATAGTAGCCAAAGAGCAGGATACCGATGAGGAAGAACATATCGGCAAAGCGCGTCACGATGAAGGCCTTCTTAGAGGCAGCAATGGCGGGCTTCAGCGGATAATAGAAACCAATCAGCAGATAGGAACTGACACCCACGAGTTCCCAGAAGGTGTACATCTGGAAGATGTTGGTGGCGAGCACCAGTCCGAGCATTGACATGGTGAAGAGGCTCAGAAACGCATAGTAGCGTTGGAAGCCCTTCTCACCGTGCATGTAGCCGAAGGAATAGATATGTACCATGAACGACACCGTGCTGATGACTATGAGCATCATCACCGATATGGGGTCCAGGAGGATACCCATGTCGAAGTGCAGGTTGCCCAACGGCAGCCAGGTGAAGTTATAGGGGACGAGCGTCGGGAACGTACCGTCAGCCAGACGGTCAGCGGTAAAATAGCTGAATGCCGTCATATACGACAGTACGGTCACCAGTCCTAATGAGGTGGTGCCGATAAGACCTGCGGTCTTATGCGACATCTTCATGCCTGCCAGCGCCAGAATCACGAAAGAGAGTGCAGGCAGCAGAAGGATTAGAAATGAACAACTATATATATCCATAGTCTTTTACTTGTTTACCTTTTTACTTGTTTACCTTTACTCACAGTTTCATGTTCTTGATGCTGTCAACGCTATCGCTACGGAAGTTGCGGTAGACATTAATGATGATGGCAATGGCCACAGCCGACTCGGCTGCGCTGACACCGATGGAGAAGAGCGTCATGAACATACCCTCCATCGAGCCGGGGAACAGCAGGCGGTTGAAAGCGGCAAAATTGATATCAACGGCATTGAGAATCAGTTCCACGGAAATCAGCATGGCAATCAGGTTGCGGCGTGTGATGAAGCCGAAGACGCCAATGAAGAACAAAAGTGCGCTGAGCACGAAATAACATTGTACGGGTACCATAGCTTACTTCTCCTCCTCTTTACGTGAAACCATCAAACCGCCGATGATGCAGGCCAGCAGGAACAGCGAGATGAACTCGAATGCGAGCACATACTGATACTTGCCGGCACCCACCAGGGCCTCGCCGATGTCCTTCATGGGAACCTCCACGTCGGGAGCTGCCATGCCGGCCATGATATACTGATTCTTCCAAAGTACAAGGATGACGGTGACACAGCCGATGAGTGCCAGCAGAGCGCCCCAGAGGACGCGGCTGCCCTTCATACGCTCTGTCAGTCCCTGCAGAGTACGCTTGCTGACCAGCTGGATGGCGAAGACATAGATCATCGTCACGCCACCGGCATAAACCGAAATCTGGGCAGCGCCAAGGTATGTGTAGTCGAGCAGGAAGTAAAGACCTGCCACACCGAAGAGCACGAACAGCATAGCTGTTGCGGCCCGCATGATACGCGTCGTCGTCACACACATCACGGCAGAGCCGATGATGACGACCGCGAGGATGCAAAACATGATTATATTTGCCATAGTCCTTACTTCGTTTTAGTGTTAAACTTACCTATCTCATAGGGAGCACCGCCGTCAATCAGACCGGGCAGCGAACCGCCCTTGTAGTCTTCCTTGTCGAGGTGGAGCACCAGTTTTGAACGGTCAAAGACGGCATTCTCGAAATCATTGGTAAACTCGATGGCATCGAAGTTGCACGCATTGGTGCAGAGCTGACAGAACATGCAGTCGCCCAGGTCGTACGAATAGTCGTCGAGCACCTTCTTCTTCTTGCCCGTCTCAGGATCCTCGGCCATATGGCTTACAATCTTGATGGTGCCGTTGGGACAAGACTTCTCACACAATGTGCAAGCCGTACACTTGTAGCTGCCATCGTCGTTACGCTTGAAGACGAGACGGCCACGGTGGCGCTTAGCCACATGAAGCGTAGTCTTGCGGTTCTCGGGATACTGCTCGGTAGACTTGTTGGTGAAGAAGTCCTTGAAGTATTCCTTCCAGGAGGTCTTCATGCCCACAGCCAAAGTCTTCAAGCCGTGCCCGATTTCTCCGAAATATGATTGTTCCATAATTATGTATTTGTGGAGTAAGGAGTTGTGTAGTAAGTAGGATAGCCCCATTATAGGACGTTCCGTTCTTTGATGCCTCGATAGTAGGCATTCAGTAACTTACTCGTTTCTTCTATACTCGCGTTCATTATATTATATAAATCATTATTAATATAGTTGAGGTCATAGGAAAGGAGAATGTAGTAACGACACTCTTCCAGGCTACCCTGAGCGATATTCAGGAATCTCAGCTTATCAGCCATACCATCTTTACGATAGCCTTCTGCAATATTGGCAGGTATTGAGACAGCAGCACGCTGGAACTGAGAACAAAGTCCATAACGCTCGAAAGACGGGAAATCTTTCGTTGTCTGATATACCATAACAACAAAAGCATGAGCTTTCTGCCAAGCGTAGATGTCCTTGAAGCTTTGTGTCATTGTAATCTACTTACTCCCTTTACTACTTACTCCTTACTACTTCACATACAGCCCCAGTGCCACAACTACTGTCATGATGACGATGTTGATGAGCGCCAGCGGCATCAGGTACTTCCACTCCAATTTCAGAATTTGGTCGATACGCAGACGGGGGAACGTCCACTTAATCCACATCAGAATCCACACCAGGAAGAAAGCCTTACCCATGAACCAGACGATACCGGGAATGTAGTTCATCACGGCGTCGAAGCCCTCGATGCCGATGTTCACAGGCGCCCAGCCGCCGAGGAATACCGTAGCGGCAATACCAGCGATGATGAAGAGGTTCAGGAACTCTGCGAGGTAGAAGAAGCCGAAGCCCATGCCCGAATACTCGGTATGATGACCGGCGGTCAGCTCACTCTCAGCCTCAGCCATGTCGAACGGGCCGCGGTTAGCCTCGGCATTACCAGCAATGAGGAATACGAAGAAGGCTATCAGCGCAGGGATATGTCCCTGAAAAATGAGCCACTTCCAAGGTCCCGTCTGCGCCTCAACGATACCGCTCATCTGCATGGTTCCCGTCAGGATGACGGCAGTAATCAGGCAGAGGCAGAGCGACATCTCGTAGGAAATCATCTGCACGGCACCACGCATGGCCGAAACCACAGAGTACTTGTTGTTGGAAGCCCAACCGGCCAGGAAGATACCTACCACGCCAATCGAAGAGATGGCTGTAAGCAGGAAGATACCCACGTTGAAGTCGAGCACCGTAGCGCCATTGTTCCATGGCAGGAACGAGAAAGCACCCACAGAGCCGACAATCACCAAGAGCGGCGCAATGAGGTAGAGTACCTTGTCTGCCTTGTCGACGATGAAGATTTCCTTGATGAGCATCTTCAGCACGTCGGCAAACACCTGCAGCAAGCCCCAGTAGCCTACACGCATCGGGCCTAAGCGGCACTGGAAGTAGGCACACACCTTGCGCTCCATGAATATCAGTACGATAGCTATCAGCGCATATCCCACAAGGATGGCTGTGCCGACAAGCACGCACTCAATCAATATCGCCAACCATTCAGGACAGCCTAATGTCACCTGCAGCAGTTGGTCGAACCATTGTGTTACTATAGAAAAGTCGAACATAATAACTTCAATTCTTCAATTTTTGAATTCTTCAATGCTTCTTATCTGTCAATGTCGGGAATAACGACGTCGATAGCGGCACACGTTGCAATGAGGTCGGCAATCTTCTGACCACGCAGCATCGGGTCGAAAGCACCAACCAGCGAGAGTCCCATGGGACGCATCTTCATGCGGTACGGGCTCTTGTCGCCGCGGGAGTCAAGATAAACGCCAAACTCACCGGCCACACCCTCGACAGAATAGTACCATTGTCCCTCGGGAACCTTGATGATAGGCTTCTGCTTCACGTAGAAGTCGCCCTCAGGAATGTTGTCTATCAACTGCTCGATGATGTTCAAGCTCTGGTACATCTCGTTGATGTGAACGAGATAACGGTCCATAGAGTCGCAGCCGCTGAGCGTACACTGCTCCCACTCCACCTTGTCGTACATGTCGTACGGATGGTTCTTGCGGACATCGTTTTTCCAACCCGAAGCACGTCCGGCAGGACCGGTCACGGCATAGCTGATGCAGTCCTCAAGACTCATCGGACCGCAGTTCTCCAGACGGTTGTGAGTGATGATGTTGTCGCCGAAGATGTCCATATACTCCTGAATCATCGGGCGCAGGTACTTCACCAGGTTCTTGCAGTTCTTGACGAAGTCCGGGTCGATGTCATCCTGCAGGCCACCGATGCGGTAGTAGTTCTGAATCAGGCGGCCACCTGTGGTCTCCTCCATGCAGTTCAGCACGTGTTCACGGTCGCGCATGCCATAGAGCATACCCGTCAGCGCACCCAAGTCCTGAGCCACACACGAGGTGTAGAGCAGGTGTGAGTCGAGACGCTGCAACTCGTCCATGATGGTACGGATGTACTTGATGCGGTCAGTCAGCTCAACGCCCAATCCTTCCTCGATGACACCTACCAGGGCATGGCGGTGTTGCATGGCTCCCAGATAGTTAAGACGGTCGGTTAAAGCCAGGGTTTGAGGATAGGTCATGCCCTCCCACATCTTCTCGATGGCACGGTGGATATAGCCTAAATGCGGATAGACGCGCTTCACGGTCTCGCCGTCGAGCACAGTTTGCAGACGGAGCACACCATGCGTAGCGGGGTGCTGCGGACCGATGTTGATGACGTAGTCGTCAGCGGTGAAGAGTTTGTTCTGCTTCGACTGCAGAATGCCATCCTTGTCTAAATAATACTCCAGACCGTAGTCGGGTTCCACATCGTCCTCAAGGGTGTACTCGTCGTTGAACTTCCAGTCCTTGCGGAAAGGATGTCCCTTAAAGTCGTTGCGCAAGAAGAGGCGGCGCATATCGGGATGCCCCAGGAATACGATGCCGTAGAAGTCATACACCTCGCGCTCCAGCAGGTCGGCCACACGCCAGATATTCGAAACGGTGGGGATGTAAGCCATCACCTGACCATCGGTTTCACCTGTTCCGTTCGAGGCAATGCCGTCGCCACAAACCTGCGTTTTGGCCATCATCTTGACGCTGCAACGCTCGTGCGTCTTGGTATTCTCCAAAATATAAATACATCCGAGGTTACTACTCCCCTCGCCTACAGGAGAGGGGTCGGGGGTGAGGCTTCCGAAGTCCTCGCCGACAATCGTGACAAGATAGTCAAAGCCCTTCTTGTCCTTCAAGTTCTGCATCTCCTGTGCGAACTTGTCAAAATCGAATGATAAGAACTCTAACTTCATGCCTTGCCCTCCTCCTTTACTGTGGGCTGCGATTCTGTCGCAGCCTTCATTTCGTTTACAAACTCCTTCGGAACCTCCGTTACCACAATCGGCTCCCTTCTGTGGTCGCCATGCTTTGAGCGGAACGTCAGTTCCTCGTTCGATACGCCTAATGCAGCCTCCTCGGCAGTCTGCTTATGGTTGGCACCACCGAAGAACTTCTCAATCTTCACCTTACGCTGCAGCTGCATCATGCCGTACATGATAGCCTCCGGACGTGGAGGACAGCCGGGAATGAAGACATCTACGGGTACGATTTCCTCGATACCCTTCACAACATGGTAGCTCGACTTGAACGGGCCGCCGCTGATGGCACAGCCACCGACGGCAATGACATACTTGGGTTCGGCCATCTCATCGTACAGGCGCTTCAGGGCTGGTGCCATCTTGTGGGTGATGGTACCGGCACACATAATCAGGTCAGCCTGACGGGGAGAGTTACGCGTCACCTCGAAACCGAAGCGTGCGAAATCGTAACGTGCACAGCCGCAAGCCATGAACTCGATACCACAGCATGAGGTGGCAAAGGTCAGCGACCAGAGGGAGTTCGAGCGTCCCCAGTTAATCAACTGGTCCAGCGAGCCCGTCACCACATTGACGCCGCCCTCATGGAGCTCGTCAATAATCTTTTCCAACGAGGCGTTGTCGTTCCACTCCTCGTACGGAACACTCTTGATGTGCGGTCTCCTTACTTCCATTCCAAGTCTCCTTTCCGCCATGCATACGCCAGGCCTAATACCAGAACTACCAGGAAGAAGCCGATGCTCAGCAATGCTGCGGCGCCAAACTCCTTCACAACTACAGCCCATGGATACAGAAACAGCGTTTCTACATCAAACATGAGGAACAAGATGGCAAAGAGGTAGAATCCCACGGACACAGGCAACCACGAGCTGCCTCGCGTGGGTATACCACTCTCATACGGTTCACCTTTCACCTTCGCGTAAGACCGGGGGCCTATCAGCTTGGCTACGACGTAAGCCGCTACCACCAATGTCAAAGCCGTCACCAGGACGGTAATTAACAATGTAAAGTTCATAAAAAAAGTTATAATATTATAATATCGTTTCTGAAACGTCTGCAAAGGTACAAATAAGTGAGAACAATACAAAAAGAAAAAATGATTTTTTTATTTTTTATTGTCGAACGAAAGTACATTCGACGAAAGTCAAAGGTACGCTACGAGCTTGCTCGCTTCTACCTTTAGGTGGAAGAATAAGTATGCACAAAACAAAACAAAATATGTTTTATTTTTGTTTTTCGCCCGAAACGACCAACTCTCTTGGCAGCGTTATCACCTTCAGCCGCTCATACCACATCCTCGACGAACCTGCTATATGCTTCTGCGTGTGGCTGCTGATGATGTAGTAGCTGGCGGTGTACTCATCCATCAGGTCGAGGAATACCTTCTTGATGCGCGAGCACTTCTCGTTGATAGCATTGTCTAACGGGTTCACCAAATGGTCAACGCCCTCCTTCACCTTCTCCTTGTCTAACGTCTTTGCCGTGGCCATGTAGTAGCGCAGCAGTTCGTCGCGATATTCGCCCAGACGCTTGAACTCAATGCCCTCAGGATGAGCCAGGAACAGCAGATAGACCGCTTTGTGGACAGGCTGAAGCTCCAGTTCCTTGTTGCCGTAGTCCACCAACAGAAACCGGTAATCTTTCGTGATGCACAGGCGGCTCAGCCTGCCCTTGGCAGCCTCTAACCGCAAATCCTCCATGACGCCCACCCCTATGGCCTGCAATAGCAGGTCACGACGGCCAGCCGCCTGTAGCGCCGCAACAAGACGCTTCACCTCGCCAGCCATATCCTCTGGAGTGGAATACTCTATCGCCATCGTACTATTCCTCGTCGTTGATAATGTCACCCAGTTTCTTGTTCAGCCAGCTTCTCCACCTGCTCAGCGTCGTGACAGGTTGTTTTTCGACAGTATTCACCTTGGCGGGCTCGGGAGTCACTTCCGTGACGACTGCCTTAGCAGGCTCGGGAACCTCTTCCGTGACGACAGCTTTGGCAGGTTCAGGAGCCTCTTCCACCACGAACTGAGGTTCAACCACCACAGGCTCTACCTTGGGTTTCTGCAGAGGCTTATACAGTTGTCCTATGAGCTGCTCGTAATGGTCATCCTCATAGCCATCGTCAGCATGCTCCATAGCCAGACCGTCATTCATGTCAGCAGCCAGGATAATCACCTTGGCATCCTCACCCAGCGTGTCGTCCGTCGAGGTACCCCAGATGACGTCAATATCGGGGTCCAGCTGGTCGAAGAACTCCGAAATCTCCTGCATCTCGGGAATGCGGACAGGATTCTGGTCGCTGGCATAGATATTAAACAAGATACGCTTGGCATGATTGATGTCGTTGCCATGCAGCAGCGGCGAGTCCAGTGCATCCAGTATGGCACGCTCCACGCGCTGGCTGCCGCTGGCCCTTCCTATAGCCATGATGGCGCCGCCGCCGTTGCGCATCGTCGTCTCCACGTCGCGGAAGTCAAGGTTGATATTGCCTGGCGAACTGATGGTTATCAGCTCCGAGATACCCTTCACGGCATTTTTCAGTACATTGTCTGCCTCGGTCAGGGCATCCTTCAGCGACATCTCCGTATCCGAATAGACGTCACACAGACGCTCGTTGTTCACTATCAGCATGGCATCCACGTTTTTGCGCAGCTCATCGACACCTTTCAGCGCCTTGATAATCTTGCGCCTGTGCTCGAAGTAAAACGGAATAGTCACCACGCCTATCGTCAGCAAACCACGGTCCTTGGCCACCTTTGCCACCACGGGCGCAGCCCCTGTACCCGTTCCGCCACCCATCGTGGCCGTCACAAATACCATCTTTGTCTGGTCGTCCAACAGGTGCTCTATGCTGTCAATACTGCTCTCTGCCTCAGCACGGCCCACTTCGGGCTTGTTACCGGCTCCCAGACCAGCCCCTAACTGCAGCTTCACAGGCACCGGCGAGTCCTTCAGCGAGGCACTATCAGTATTGCATACCGCAAACGACACACCCTGAATACCCTCGCTATACATTCTGCTGACGGCATTGCAACCGCCGCCGCCGACACCTATCACCTTGATAATGTCCTGCATCTTGTCCTCGATAGGAGCCACAAAATCTATCATGTTATCTGCCATATCCTTGCCAATTTGATTGCAAAAGTACTCATTTTCCCTGAAACGGCAAAATTTCCGCAAGGCTTGCGGAGGAACAGGCGCGATATACCTACCAGATATACCGGGTATATACCTGGTTTTTGAGGGTTTCTTTTCGTACCTTTGCAGCATCATAACAAAGAACGAGAAAGAAAATGGCCAGTAAAAACAAGAAAAAAAATGCAGCGCGATGCCCGTGACGTTAGTGACGTTGTGACGACATATTCTGTAAACTCTACGCGTACCGCGCACGCACGCGGTACGCGTGAAACTTTACTACTTTAACGTCACTAACGTCACTAACGTCACCACGAAGCCCAAGCGCGAGGGCAACGAGGTATATAGCTCGAAGCCCACGAAGAGGAAGTTCGAAGCCCACGAAGAGGAAGCTCAAAGCCCACGAAGAGGAAGCTCGTCCAAAGCGACAACTAACTTATTACCATGAAAAGCCTCTAAAGGGAAAGTGACCTCCGGAGTAGGAGTTTACTTCAAGCAAAGTAGGAGTTTATCGTCCTGAAACAGCATAAAAAACGTAAAGAGTGGTAAAATGAGGGTTAAACTTTGAGTTTCAAGCGGTTTGGCGAAACCTCACGGTCTTTGTGAAAAGTGTATCAAAGAAAACAGAGATCCTGTTATAAGGAGTGTGGAATATGGTTATGTATTGGAATAAAACGTATATGAATATGAAGAAGATTTGTTTGTTTATTATGGTATTGTTGGGCTTGGCAAGTTGTTCAGATCAACTGACTGTTAGTGAGAAGGAAAATGTCGTTCAACCAGCAACTCAGGTTGATGACGAATACCATTACTATTTGGAGAAAGCCCGTTGGGGCGAAGCTGGTGCTTACGTAAAGCTGGCCGACTTCTATCGGGAGGGAAAGTATGTGAACTCTGATTTTATGGGAATGACTGCCATGCTAGCTATGGCGGAACAGTATGACCGCAATCATCGACTGAAGGATTACATCAAAGCATTGCCAGAGGATGACAGTTACAGGATGATGTTTGAGGCGATGGATAAAATCGGCAAAGAGGATCGAGGCAAGGTGAAGGATGTCGCATCTGTACTCGTTTCAAACGGCAAGCCTGAAGGCTATGTCATCAATGGTGCCATTCAGGTAGAGGAAGGCGATACGATTGGAGGACTTGAAACCATACGATACGGTGCTGAACAAGGTAGTGCATTCGGTGAACTTATCTTGTGTATGGCTCCAGCATTTCTGGGTAAAAGCCAACGCCCCTATAATGCAGAAGGACTCATTAGTCTGGCAGATAAATTCCCCTTCGCCAACAAGTTCCTTGCAGAGATGTATGCAGGAGAGGTCTGTGACAGCGTGTATGACCCTGAGCAGGCAGCAAGATACTTTTTGAAAGCTGACGAGCATGGGTTCTTGGGCAGAAGGGGTGCGAAGTGGTTGCTGGACTACTATGCAAGGGAGAATATTCAGATAGATGAATTGGAGAAACAAAGGTTGGTGGCTCTCAGCGGTGTGCAGGAAAATGAGACTGTTGTCACTGAAGATATTCCTATCATCCACCAAGAACAAAGTATCCAAGAGTATGTTGACAGCGTAGCCAGATACAGAATGCTTACGGATGGATGTAAAAGGGCAATCGTGTATGTCGTTGAAACGGAATCAGGAAGAGTGATTGCTCGCAGTTCTTCGGAAGACACTGGCAATTATGTCGTGCCGTTTGAAGATACATTCAATAGAGAGAACGACTATATGCACGGTGTCGCCACCTATCTTGCCGTACAGTGGACGGGGAATCTTTTACCGAACACTAAGATTGATACTGGCAGCGGTGTCTATGAGAGTCGAGATGGGAAACTCATCAAAGATCACAACTGGCGTAGAGGTGGTTATGGCGAGATGACACTGGAAGATGCCCTTACCCATCGCTCGGAGGTGGGACTGGCCAAAGCAGTCGAACAGGCGTATGGGGATGACAGACAAGCATACGAGCATCAAATCAGTTTTTATATGAATGAGCAGCCTGATAACCTGATGGGGATGTTGACGTTCTATAATGCCATTGCCAATGGTGGCAGGATGGTAAAGATTTGCGGGCCGGAAGATGATGTCACCGTTATCCACGACCAGATATGCTATCCCGAATATATCAAGCCAGTTCAGAGAGCGATGGAACGCTGCGTATCTGAAGGCATTTACAAACGAGCCAGAAACGAATATATCGATGTCGCAGCATGCGGTCGGACACTTCGCTTTCAAGATAACAGTTTCAGAATGGAGTTGTGTGGCTATTTCCCTGCCAAGAGTCCCCAATATACAATCATGGTTGTCATGGAGAAAGACGGTTTGCCTGCAAGCGCAGGAGGTATGTGTGGCCCTCTCTTCAGCCAGATCGTAGATGGTCTATTACTGCCATAATATCTCTATGCATTAAAACTTGGAGTTTAGCGGTCGCTCGCATATATTAGCCCGTCCGCTCCAAGATATAAGGCCGCTCGCCCTGATTGATAAGGGCGGGCGGTCGAATCTCGTTACATAGTACCTTTCTCCCTGTTTGCCAGTACCTAAACCCCTGTTTTTCTGTATCAATTTCGATGTTAACTATGCTGTAAGATTCTGTCTGACCTTCATATCTATGGGGCGTCCTATATTAAAATATGTGTAAAAACTCCGGTGATAGTGTTTCTTTGGCTTTTTTTTCTTAAATTTGTAGCCAAATTAGTAAAGATGATGTAGAAAAGAATATAGACTCTATCGTGAATACAGAGAATATTAGACATATACTAAAAACTTATTACGGCTATGATGAGTTTCGCCCTTTGCAGGAGGAAATCATCACCCATACCATCGGCGGAGGTGATTCATTAGTGCTGATGCCAACGGGAGGTGGCAAATCGCTTTGTTTCCAGATGTCGGCCTTGCTGATGGAGGGAATGGCAATTATAGTGTCGCCACTTATCTCGCTGATGAAAGACCAAGTTGAGGGTTTGCGGATGAACGGCATCGCTGCTGAGGCATTGAACAGCAGCAATGATGAGGGGTATAACCGCGACATCATCAATCGCTGCATCGACGGGAAGGTGAAGATGCTGTATATCTCGCCAGAACGGTTGGTGGGTGGTGTGCTTTCAATATTGCAGAATACACAAGTGTCGCTGTTTGCCATTGACGAGGCTCACTGTATATCAGGATGGGGACACGACTTCCGGCCTGAATATACGCAGTTGGGACAACTGAAGCAACTGTTCCCGCATGTGCCGATTATGGCATTGACGGCTACCGCAGACAAGATTACCAAGGAGGATATTCTTGTGCAACTGAATATCAAGGATGCAAAGACGTATATCAGCAGCTTTGACCGTCCCAATCTGAGTCTTGACGTGAAGCGCGGCTATTCGGCAAAGGATAAGCTGCGCTCCATTGAGGAAGTGATACGCCGTCATCCGCAGGAGAGCGGCATCATCTATTGTCTGGCCCGTAAGACTACAGAGACGCTGGCTGCAAAGTTGAAGCAGGACGGGTTTTCAGCAGGGGTATATCATGCCGGACTCCCTAATTCAGAGCGTAGCCAGGTGCAGGATGACTTTCAGAACGACAGGGTTCAGGTGATCTGTGCAACGATTGCCTTTGGTATGGGCATCGACAAGAGCAATGTGCGCTTTGTGGTTCATTATAATCTGCCCAAGAGTATTGAGAGCTTCTATCAAGAGATTGGACGAGGTGGACGTGATGGTTTGCCATGTGAGACAATGCTGTTCTACAACCTTCAGGACATCATTACACTACGTAAGTTTGCAGATGAAAGTGGACAGCAGGAAATCAGCCTTGACAAGCTGCAGCGTATGCAGGAATATGCTGAGGCACAGGTATGCCGTCGACGCATACTGCTGAACTACTTCGGAGAGATTAGCGAGAAAAATTGCGGCAACTGTGACGTATGCCATACGCCGCCACAGATGTTTGACGGCACGACCATCGTACAGAAAGCACTCTCGGCAATTGTACGCACTAAGGAGAAGATTGGTTTTACGCTGATGGTTGACATCCTGCGCGGTACGTTGTCACCCGATGTTGTAACCAATAAGTATAACGAGATAAAGACCTTTGGCGCAGGGCGCGATATTTCTGCCAGAGACTGGCACGACTATTTGCTGCAAATGCTACAGATGGGGTTCTTTGAGATTGCCTATAATGAAGACCGACACCTGCATATCACTCCTTTAGGGCAGGATGTGCTATATGGAAAGCGTGATGTGCAATTAGCTGTTATCAGCCGTGAAGAATTTACCGTAAAGTCACGCAGAAAGAGGCAAAGAGAGGAGCGAGAAGCAGAATGGGCTACTATTGGTCAAGGGCAATCGAACGACCTGTACAGCCGTCTGCGAGAAGTGCGCAGACAAGTGGCTGCTGAGATAGGGAAGCCTGCCTTCATCGTCATGTCTGACAAGTCACTTCAAGACTTGGTATTAAAGCGTCCCACTACTTTAGAAGCTATGGCTGATGTATATGGCTTTGGCGAATACAAGGCAAAGGCATACGGTAAACCATTCATTGAGGCTGTCAAACAGTATGCTAGTGAGAATGCCGATTTGCCTTTCCCAGAAGTCACACCATTCTCAGAGCCTTTGCCGTTCCCCGACGCAACGCCATCTGTGATACCTTCGGAGCCATCTTCTTACATGGAAAGACAGAAACAACTCCATGCTAATGCGTATGCCAAATGGGATGATGAGGAGGATAAGAAACTGGCAGAATATTACAGACAGGGATTGAGTACGTCGGAGATTGCATCGCTGATGAATAGGAATACTGGTGGGATTTCGTCACGCATCAAGAAGCTTGGTCTCAGGGACGACTCTGATTCCACTATAAACATCAGTTCTCCTTCTGCAAAAAAGGAGATGCATAGAGAGTATCGGCAGGAATTGGAAAAACTCGCAAAGATGAAGGCTGAGATAGACAGAAAGATAGAGGAACTGCGCAAGAAAACGGAGGAAGAATAAGTGAAGGCAACGGTTCCATACATAGAGCAGAAGTTTGAGGAGTTTAACCGCCAGATGTTTGGCGGAAAACTTCCTAAGATTCCTGTGGAGTTGAGCGATGCGAAGACCTTCTTAGGGCAATGCGTTTATAAGAAGAGGAGGAAACCATTTGGCAAGACGGTGCTATACGACTTCAGGCTCCGTATCAATACCCGCTTGGACTTGCCGGAACGGGAGGTGGATGACACTATCATCCACGAGATGATACACTACTACATCGGATATAATCGGCTGAAAGATGACTCGGCACATGGGCCGCTTTTTCTCAGTATCATGAACGAAATCAACCGCAAGTTCGGAAGGAATCTCACCGTGTCGCACAAGAGTACTAAGGAACAGCGTGAACAACTAAAGGACAAGCGTAGTCATTATCATGTGATTGCCGTCGTGACCTTCCACGATGGCAGGACGGGCATCAAGGTGCTGCCGCGTGTGCTCAGAAGCATCCTTTATTATTATAACTGAACTTTCGCAAGTGAATATTCATTCATCAAGCGACTAATTTATACATTTGATAGAGTTTATGGAACTTAGGATTGGCATCAATAACCGCAGAAAGCAGTTCACTGGCATCGGCAGAGATCA
>Ga0247608_10000757_pt1 | contig 49617 bp, 46 predicted proteins | sample 176DNAGHGlowgp2_FD_193490 | JGI IMG/M metagenome (GOLD analysis project Ga0247608, IMG submission 193490) | Sheep rumen microbial communities from Palmerston North, Manawatu-Wanganui, New Zealand - 1766 DNA GHGlow gp2 | ecosystem: Host-associated > Mammals > Digestive system > Stomach > Rumen ...
TTGGAATCTCTATTTTCAGGATTAAAACAACGAATTAGAATACATAGATGACTAAAAAAAGAGAGAAAACTCAAATTAATAGATAGTTTTCTCTCAAAATAGCCACACAAAAATGCATATTAATCCTCTTTTTTAAATCAGAATTCTTCTAGTTTATCTACGATATCCCATCAAAATCAACACTCTACTAACAACTCAGCTATTTCTTTATCCAATCATTTAAAAACTTTTAGATTATTTACAACAGCCGATCCTAATCATCTCTTTATAAGAGTTTTAGCATCAGTTTTATTTAATCATGAAAAAATTCCTATATTTTTCTCTATAGCGTCTAAAAGAAAATCTTTCGCCTTATATTGATAGAATTCTAGATTATAACAGTATTTTAATAGATATTTAAACGACTCTCTATCCAATCAAGTAAAACTTTTTTTCATCATACATCAAAATCCATAAGATTTATCATATACGCTACTTCCAGGACTATCCAACAACATCTTAAACGCTTCTTTATCCAATCATGTAAAGGTATCTTCATTAATTCTCATGTCAAAAAAATAAAATCCTTGTTTTAATAAAGACTTTAATGTTTCATTATTCAATCATTTAAATTCAATATTAGCATGATATCTACCGATATCTCCACTTGTTATCAAGTCATTCACAATATAATTGTGATCTTCGAATTTATCTATAATATTTTCTGTATAAAGGATACTATAAATATCATACTTTTCTCTTAATTTATCGTATGTAAAATTACTAAAACTTTCAAATTTACGAACATTATCTCGCACCATTTCCGAATGTCAAGACTCACACAATTTATCCGCTGTTTCACTATCTAATTTATATATACTACTTTCTTGTACCATTTCTCTTACCGAATCAATATCTCATTCATCAATTTTTTCTCTAATTTTCTCATTTCTCTGTTGTTTATGTTCCAATTCATCTAAATTTTCTTTTTCTTTATCTCCAAAAATATGGGAAAGTTTATGTCAATCATCTCAATATTCTTCAATTTGATTTAAAACGGTGCAGAGTCTTGCTCTTTTTTCTTCCAGTACGTTAGACTTTTCTTTATTTGAAACTGTAGGTGCCTCTCCTACTCATAGAAATTGTGGTGTTTTTTCCATTTTTAATATAATTAATATATAAATAAGAATACTTAATTATACACAAAAAAAAAATTGTCAAATTTTTGCAGACTTTTTTATTCTAGTTTTGGACTGATATTTTCCTATTTTTTTGGGAATAGTTTCATTTTTTTTGAATATTTTTTTATTTTTTTATAAAAAACCCCTTCAAATTAATGAGGGGGTGTTATATGTGAATATTTCGTTGTATTTTTATGCTAACAATGCAGCAATTTCTGCTTGGTATACATCTTTTGGATTTACTCAAACTATAGGTTTGATGACTTCTCCATCTTTGAGGATAAATACTGCTGGTATAGAAGCGATTTGAAATTTCTCTACTAAAGGCTCATTACCCATTCACTCTATGTCTATCTTTGCGATTTTCACAGCTTTTCATGCATTATCTGATGCTAATTCTTCCATTACTGGTCCTAGCATCCTACATGGACCACATCGGTTAGCCCAGAAATCTAATACGACAACTCATTTGAAATCCATTACTTCTGTCTTAAATTGATCAACTCATTCTAAATGTAATACTTCCATTGTAAGAAATTATAATATAAAACTATTTTCAATCATTGAATGACAATTCTTTTGTACTCGGATTTTGTGCATATTCCAGAGATACATCTATGATTTTTTTGGCTTGATTTGTACTATACATCTCATTTCGATTTCTCTGTGTCTTTTCCATGATCTCTGTCTTTTGGATTTCATAAAGGAATTGTGCTGATGCTAATTCGTTTGATGCTTTTCTATAGAAATATCACTGTGTAGATGCTAATGATACATAACGGAAATATCCTAATAAACAAATCAAAATAAATATTCACAAAAAAGATATCTTGATGAGATCAATCGTATATTTGTTATTTTTTTCCTTACTCAAAAGGAAATCATAACATTTCTTGATTCAATTTGTAGATATAAATGCGAACTTTTTCATGAATAAAATTTAACTAAATTTTTTTCTCAATTACTCTATATTTTGCACTTCTACTTGGTCTATTTTTCTGAATTTCTTGATAGGTAGGCTGGACAGCCTTTTTGTAAACTAATGAAAAGTTTCAGGTCTCAGCCAATACTTTGAATCTTTGTTTTACTACTCTATCTTCCAGACTGTGGAAGGTGATAATACCACATCTTCATCATTCAGACAAAATATTAGGAATCTCTCCTAATAACATTTTTACATTATCGATTTCTTTATTAGTTTCAATCCTAAATGCTTGAAAAATCACAGCACAAGCTTTTTGCCCAAGCCCAAGCTCATTTAGTAAAAATTTTAGTTCAAATGTAGTCTCAATTGGTTTATTTTTTCTTGTTTCAACGATTTTTTTTGCTATTTCTTCAGATTTTTTTGGAGTAAATTCAGCGTAAAGTTCAAAAATATTTGCTAATTCTGGGGCTGAATAGTGATTTATGATATCATATGCTGATTTTCCGTTTGTATTATCAAATCTCATATCTAATTTTCCATCAATATTGGTAGAAAATCCACGATTTCAATCTTTGAAATGCTCCAAATTCACTCACAAATCAACCAAAACGAAATCAGCTTTTTCATCTCAGAGGACTGATTGAATTTCAGTGTAAGATCTATTTTGAAAATTTATTTTATCTCCGAATTCTGGCTCTAATTTTTCCTTAGTCTCTCTGAAAATATTTGGGTCTAAGTCAAATCAGTACAATTTTTGGATTGTAGGAAAAAGTCTCAACATATTACTCGTATGTCAGCCATGTCATAGTGTTCAATCTACTATTATTTTTGGATTTGCTGGAAGAGAGTTTAGCACTTCTTGAAGCATCACAGGAGTATGGTGAATTTGTTCGTTTTGAATTCTGAGTTCATTTTCTGTCATTCTGAGCGATAGCGAAGAATCTAAAATATTCGGTAGTCATTGTATAGATAATAGGAAAATATTCAATTGAAAAAATTTTAGTTAAAAAAAAAGACTAAATGAATAGTCAAATATATTTAAGAGAAAAAGTTTGATTCCAGATCAAGTCCGAGTTGGTGCGAACACCTCAAACTTTTTCTATGTATAGTATAATGAAATACTTTTTATTGTCAAATATTTTTGGACTTTTTTTGTTGACTTTTAGTAAATTAGTAAATAGGTCAAATAAAATTTCTATCTCATTTTGTATTCCGTGCTGGAATGACAGATAAATATTCAGCATAGTCTTTATCAGATTCTTTTTTCAAAATAACCTTTGTCCTGCTTTTAGTGTTATGATGTTCTATAACTCATATTAGTCATATATATTCAACCATTTTTTTAATGTGCTTTGTCTCTCAATGGTCTCTTACTTTAATTATATCTTCTTTTTCCATATATTCTTGCATTAAATGGGATTTTGTGATAATTTCTTCAACATCCAGAAAACATTGAAATCTAATTGTCTGTTCAGATGTTTTTCTTCTATGCTTTTTATCTTTGTAGGTTATATGAGAAAATCATTCATTAGAAAATTTTACCTTTAATCATAATGCAGGACAAATAATTTCTTTACGATTAAGTTTGTTAAATTTATTAATTGCTTTAGTCCTTGCTTCACTCAAATCCATTCTAAATTTTAATATTCTAAATATTGGTCATAATATAGTGTTTTTTATATGTTTTGCAATTGTAGAAATATTATATTTTTCGGTAAATTATTATTCAAATATTACTTGAAAAAAGACACTATTTTAATATCAAAGTATTTGCTCATGAATAGCAGTCATAAGACTACTATTATTAATATAGACTATTTTTGCAGATAACCGCAACAAACGACATCATAGTTCGTGGGGATAATGTGGTTGCTGTAAAAAGTAGTCTTGTTATTCATGAGCACCATGGATTATGGTGTCTTTTTTTGTGTTAAGAAAATCCGTGGTGCTTTACACCAAAAATTAAAAAAAATGACGATAATTGATTCTGCATATTTCAAAGAATATAGACAGAGATTATGATTTACACAAGCATGAACAAAAACATTTTTTGCTGCAAAAGATATTCATCCAACAGTTGATTATAATTATATTGAGTTATTAAACACAAGACTAGTCGATATTATAAATAAAATTAATTGAATAGTATCAGATAAAATTAAGTTACAAAACATAAAAGAATTTTGTGATAACAATATTTTTGGTGTTTATAACAGATTAAAAGAAAATGATATAATTCCAAAATTAAATAACCAATGAAGAAGAATCGAAGAAGTTTATTTTTCATGGATGAGATGATATGTTATTTCATCATTCTTCACAAAAGCATTGTGAATTATTTTTAATATCGGAATTAATGATATCAATTTAATATGAGATGATGACTTAATAAACATTGAAAATTTTAAAAGAACACCAAAAGCAGATTTGGAAATACACTTACAAGATTGATCATTAATTAGAATTGAAGTACAATCATGATTCCAATGAACAAACGATATCAAACAGCATAAGGTATTAGAAGCTAAAAGGGTAAGATTAGAATTATGAGTATCATCAATGGTTGTACATTTTGATCTGTTTAACTGACAAGTTGCCTTCGTCAAGGTAGATGATATTGAGGACAACAGTATCAATCGAATTACTAGACAACAAATGGAATGACAAACTGTTTTTAACATAGACCAAAATTACTTTATGCGAAAACTAATAGATAATCCTCCAAGTTTTGAAAAGATTTTTGAAGAATTTAGTATTTTACAGAACTGCTAATATGAAAAAATTAAAAGTAATCGATTTATTCGCCTGAGTCTGAGGTTTAAGTTATTGATTCGTACATGATGAAAATTTTGATGTAATCGCAGCAAATGAAATAGACTCAAAAATTGCACAAGCATATTCATTAAATCATCCAAATGTAAAAATGTATTGTAAAGATATAACAGATTTTTCGATAGATGATTTAAATAAAGATTTTAAAATAAAGAAATGAGATATAGATATAATAGTTTGATGACCACCATGTCAAGCTTATTCAACAATATGAAAAAGATTAATTGATGACCCAAGAGGTAAATTGTTTCAAGAATACTACAGAATCTTAAAGGAGCTTGACCCAAAAGTGTTTATTTTTGAAAATGTAAAATGATTACTATCAATGTCTTGATGAGAATTAATAAAAACAATTGTTTCATTATTCGAATCGCTATGATATAATGTAAAATATGAAGTATTAAACGCTGCTGACTATTGAGCACCACAACTAAGAGAAAGAGTAATAATAGTGTGAACAAAACAAAATTTGAATTATAAATACCCTAAAAAAACTCATTTCAACCCAGAATTATCAACATATTGAATAGACAAAAAACTAAAACCATATGTAACTTTATGAGAGGCAATATGAGATTTACCATTTATAAAAAGCTGAGAAGAATGATTACAGTATTCCACAGAGCCACAGAATGAATTTCAAAAATTAATGAGAAAAAACGCACCAAAAATTTTAATGGATCATAATGCACCAAAAAACAATGAAAACCTCATAAAATTAATGGAAGCATTACCTGATTGATGAAGTCCAATGGATATACCAGAAAAACTAAGACCATCAAGTTGATTTTGAAATACATATTGCAGATTATGGCGAAACAGACCATGCACAACAATAACAAGAAATTTATGAACACCATCATCATCTAGATGTATTCATCCTAAAGCTGCTAGGCCACTAACAACAAGAGAGTGAGCAAGAATCCAATGATTTCCAGATGATTACAAATTTTTTTGATCAAGATGAGATAAAAATTTAGAAATATGAAATGCAGTAAATGTCTTTTTATCAAAAGCTCTGAAAGACTCAATAAAACTCATGTTTAATCTTAAATAATGAAAAATTATATAACAATTAAAGAGATAAAAAAAATATACAATATTTCACAACAAACTGTGAATATGATTTTGAAAAATCATAAAATTGATTCATTTAAAAGTAAAAAGTGATTAGTTATTAATTTTAAAGATTTTCACAAAGCCTACACTTCAACATATAATCCTTCTTTGTTTTCTTACACGGAGAAAAAGCCGATAAGCGAGAATAAATTTTTGATATTTGCTAATGTGGAAAATCCGTTTCTGAATATATTTTCTAAACCATATAAACTAATCAGTAAAAGGATATTCTCTAAATAAAACATTTTGTCCAAAATTCATTTGACATTAATTTTCTTTTTCGTATAAAAAATTGTGACATAAAAATCTTATACATTTTGTATAATTTTTATTGAAAATTTTAGAGAATTTATTATTATATATGCGAAAATGAAAATAATCTATACAGATGAATTAGAAGAATTATTGTATGAAAGCAGTAGAAAATACCCTCAAAATGTAGCAGATAGTTATAGGGATATTATAAAAATCATTCAAACAGCAGATAATTCTATGCAATTACACACTTTCAAATTTTTGAATATGCACCAACTCAAATGAGATAAAAAATGAATCTGGTCGGTCCGCATAGATTATCACCGAAGATTATTGTTTAGGATTTTGAATGATTGAAAAATTGAAATTATTAAACTAGTATCAATAACAAATCACTATGAATAATATTTAGCATTTATTAGGACAAAATGAGACAACAAATAGTAAACCATCCATGATTATTTCTTGCAAAAGAACTTGAAGAAAGAAAAATCTCTCAAGTAAAATTTGCTCAATTGATCGATATAACCGAAGCAGAAGTTAGCAATATTATCCATGGTAAAAAGAATATAACACCAAGAATAGCATACCGTATTGAATCAGCACTTTGAACTCCAGCATCAATCCGATTGAAACGACAAAATGATTATGATGTATATAAGTTGAACCAAGATAAAATCGAAATGAAAAAAATAGTAGAAATTAGAGAAAGAGCTTTAGCTTATGCTTAATTTACAATATAAATTATAAAAAAACGGCCCTTAATGAGTCGTTTTTTTGTATTTAAGATTTTTCGCTCAAATTTGTGAAAAAAATCCCCCTCGGCTTCCCTGCTAAAGCCGGGCACAGCGCCGAAACCCCCTTTCAATAAAGGGGGACAAAAAAGGAAATTACTCATCATCTTTTCCACCTCACTGTTCATCGATTGTCATTCCTAGTATTGCTTCATCTTTTGAAACATCGAACTTTGTGTCTTTATTAATGTACACAAACATTGGCATAATCATAGGCACTCTACCAATAATTTGCTCCATGAAAGTTCATAGATCTTCTTTGATTATTTTTAGGTTATCTTTTACTTGCATTTTCCTCTTTGCATTTTCTATATATTTTGCTCTAACAAAATCTACAATTTTTGTATGTATCTCTTTCACTTCTGATGAATAAACGAATCATCTAGATTCAATTTGGATATTTCAGACTAATTCTTTTGTCTTAGCATCTACTTTGAAAATCAAAGCTAAGACTCAATCTTCTGCCATGATACTACGAGCTTTGATCACATATTCTCATGATAGATGTCACATTCATTTTCCATCGACCATTACTGTATCCAGTTTTAATGTATCTTTTCCGAGGATTACAACATTGTCGTACATTTCAATTATTTCTCCATTTCTACTTGGCATGAGGATATGATTTTCTGGCATTCACATATCGATTGCTAGATTCTTGTGTGCATATCTCTCTTTTGCAGGCATGAAATATGGCAAGAAAAATTGTGGTCTAAGCAGAGACAACATCAATTTGTGATCTTCTGCACAACCATGTCAACTAGCATGGACATCGATATCATCGTTTGTGATGAGGCGAATATCTTTGAATACTAAATTGTTTATCATATCATTTACTGCTGTCTCATTTCCTGGGATTGGAGTCGCTGACATGAGAATTGTATCTCATCTCCTAAATTTCATGAAAGCATGTTCATTTCTAGCCATCCTAGTCAATGAAGCAAATTCTTCTCATTGAGCTCATGTAGATAGGATCAAAACTCTCTCATCTGGGAAAGTGTCCACTTCTTCTGAAAGTTTGCGGATATATCATTGAGGTACTTTGATGTATCATAACTGCTGACATATCTCTACATTGTTTACCATAGATCTTCCTGAAAGGAATACAACTTTGTTGTATCTGATAGCACTTTGTACGATCTGGATGATACGACCAATATTTGATGCAAATGTCGCAATAAGCATCCTATTTTTTGTCTTTTGGATTAATTCGTCCAAATTTTCTCCGATTTGTTTTTCTGATACTGATCGTCATTTTTTGTTTGCTCCAAGTGAGTCTCAGATATATAATTTAACTCATTCTGCTCAAATTCTAGCTATTTTTGCTAAATCTGCTGGTCTATCGATAGCAGGTGTATGATCAATTTTGAAATCGGCTGAATCAAAAATTAATCCTTTTGGAGTCTGGATTGCTATTGCCAATGTCTCTGGGATATTGTGATTTACAGGTACAAACTCCAAAGTAAAGCATCATAATCTCAAAATATCAGTATCTGGATCTATGATTTTGTATCTGAGCTTCTCTGCATCTTTTGGATTTTCAAATGTCTTTTTTATGATTCATAGACTCAATGGTGTCGTATAAATCGTAGGAAATCCTAATTCTGGCAAGATATCTTTGAGTGCTCAAATATGGTCAAGATGTCCGTGAGTCAAAACTATTCATCTCAATTTTTTGATATTTCTTTTTATGTATGAGATATCTGGTATGATGTAATCAGCTCAGAAATTTTCTTTTCCACAAAACTCCATACCAGCATCGATGATGATGATATCATTGTCATACTCTATAAACATACACTGTCAGACCTGCTCTAATCACATGAGACTTCATATCCTCACTGGTTTTTCTCATTTTTTAATCAATTTGCTAGGATCATCAAAATCTACATAATTTTTCTTTCAAAGATGGCGCAAAAATGCCTCTGAAGTCAATTCTTGCTCTTTCAAAGGTGCTGGTATCTTTTGGCGATCTGATACTCTTCATCTATTGTGATTTGTAGGTGTAGGTCTCTTGATAGTAGGCATTTTGCTCGTCACATTACTTTTATTTTCATTTTTTGGGTTTGGTCTTCCTCTTTTAGAATTGTTTTTATTCAAAAAATCAATATTAAGAGATCATAATAAACTTGTTCAATCTGTCATAATTTTGTTAAATAAAATCTAAATAAATTTTTAATTTGTATTTATACGATGGACCTCTCGGGACTTAGAAATTCATGTACAAATAGATTTATCCCTATAATCAGCATAGAAACTGAGAATTTTCTGTGAAATCATCTGAAGCAATATAAACCAAAGTTTTGTCTAGAAATTGGTAGTGCTGTCTGATATAGCTCTATTTTTATCGCAAATACCATCAAAGAATGGTGATGAGTACTCTATTCTTTTGAGATATCGTATCCTGCTTACATGGAAGGTATACAAAATATTTGAAAGTATGGATTGAAAAATTTGATTGTATACCCATTCGATTTTTTACAAATCGATCCAATGAAATTGATATGACATTCCATTGATTTTGCATTCATAGATTGACAGAAAAATCAGTATGCTAATTATTTGATAAAGATTAATAATATTTTAAACACACCTAATACTCTCGTATTGGACGATGTGGTAAAATTCAAATCTAAGATGTCTTCATTATACGAATATTTGCAAAAAAAGCAAATTTTTTACAACGAAATTGATATGGAAAAGTGAGATGGAATTATAGTAATTAAGAATTAATAATGAATAATGAACAATTTAGGAGACTTTCTTAATTCTTAATTCTTAATTATTAATTATTCCTCTTCTTCATCATCTGATGCTTTTACTGGTGCAACATCATTATTATCATCATTTTTAATTTTTATATCCAAAACTCATCCTTCATTGCTTAATTGGATTTTTTTTCATCATAATTCTAATTGATCTATCTTTTTTTCTACTGATTCATCCATGTAAAGTCGAGCATCCATATCTCATACTTCATCATCTTCCAAAATTCTTGGAGTCTGAATAATTCAAATCTTTTTACCATCAAGATTTAATAAATAATTTAATTTATTCTCAGCTCACAAAAGGACTTTAGCTCAGACTCACATAATATCATATTCTCCTGGATATTCGATAATTGCATGAGGAAGTCTCTCTACCACTATATCTGGTCCTGCTTCCAATGCTAAATTTACATGATCTGGATGTGGAGCATCAGCTCAAAATAAAACTTTGTTTTCTATCAAAAATCATCCTGATTCTAGTTTAATGTTTACCATAAGTTATATATTTATTGTTAAAAAGTTTGTTTTATCCTCCAAAGAAACTTGGATTAATTAATTTTAATATTAGTCATGATGTTCACAATAAAATGAGCGATATGAGTACTTTTTTTAGATATTCTAATCATGTTTCGTAATTTTGTTTACTTGCTACACTTGTAGTCATCATGAGTCAAGCTACAATCACTACTATGATAGAAAATATCATAATCAATGTGACTAATATCTTGGATATTCATTTTACCAATACTGGGAATGCATTTAATTGATTTACTGAGATAGATCCTGTCCTTGATCCTGCTGTACTATTATTCGTTGTCATCTCTATACAATCTCCTATGAATGGCAATGGTACATTGAGCTGTACACCACAACATCATTTATTTGGGTTGCATTCACACTTACATTTTGAATCATTCCAATCCCATCAGCTACGATTACAATTCCTTTTTTCTGTAGGGACACTACATTCCATAACACAACATGCTCAATCAAGAACATATCCACTTCCACACTGTCAAGCTGTTGGCGGATTATCACATTCACATTGTGGAGATACCTCTCATCACTCAAAACAGCAATGTCCATCTTGCTCAATTATATAGGCAACAGTATTTTCATTTATTTCACTACTAGGTATGTCTGAACATCTGTTTCTTCGCTCATCAACTGTATTAGCGATACCCCAATTGTTACAATTATATGTGCTGTTAATACTTTCAAAGCAACAATGACCATCTTGTTCGATTATATAGGCAACAGTATTTTCATTTATTTCACTACTAGGTATGTCTGAACATCTGTTTCTTCGCTCATCAACTGTATTAGCGATACCCCAATTGTTACAATTATATGTGCTGTTAATACTTTCAAAGCAACAATGACCATCTTGTTCGATTATATAGGCAACAGTATTTTCATTTATTTCACTACTAGGTATGTCTGAACATCTGTTTCTTCGATTTGTAATATTATTTTGTGATTCCTGCCAAATCTCACAACTAATTGTTTCACATTCCGAGCAACAATCTCACTGCATACAAGAAACACATGGATCATACGGTCATGCAGAATATACGTATGTAATGCTTATTCAAAAGACACATAATATAGATAAAAAGATTTTTTTCATTTATTGTGATTTATTTTTAAACAAATCAAATTGGTAAACAATTTTATTCTTAATGACAGAATTTTTATAGCATACTATTTATCACTCAATTTGCAATAGATCAGTCTACTTCTTCTCCATATCTTGCCTTAATTTCTTTCATAACTAATCCTCTCTGTTTTGCCAATTCTGTGATACCAAGCTCTGACATCAATCATTCAATGATTGCTTTAGTCTCTTGTTCTGATTTACATTGTGGCAAGTAGAATTCTAGTAATAATTTTTTTGCTTTTTCTTCTTCTAATTCTTCTTTTTTGTCTGTCTTTTCCAAAAATCAGATAGTCTCTCAAATCGCTTTGATTTCTTTTTTGAGAATTTTGACAATATCTACATCTTCCAATTCTTTTTGGAGTTCTATTTTTTTATTCTTTATCTGTGCTAAAATATAGTTTAATGCAGACTTCTTAATCGTATCTTTAGCTTTCATAGCTTCGATATAGTCTTTTTGTATTTGTTCCAACAAACTCATAATATGTGATTAATGTATAAATAAGTGTCCCCCTTTAAAAAGGGGGATTCGGCGAAGCCGAGGGGGATTTTAAAATCCTCACCCCTTCGGGGAGCTCCTTCCCTGCTAAAGCCGGACACAGTAAAAAGGAGCACAATAATTGTAAAATATTATCAATAATTTATAATCTTTTTACATGGATAGCACATACTCAATACATTTTTTCATCCTCTGAGGAATAAAATCTATGATATATATTAATTGCTTGTTTATCATCTTTTGCATCTGGTATGATACATCCTCTACCAAATTTTGTTATCATATCCATAAATGACTCATGTCTAGTAATATCCTCTATCAAAAACGATTCTCATGTCTCAAATTGTAAAATATCTCACTTTTTTATTTTCACAAATTTTCATCTATTTAATCTTCATTCGATAGTTTTCTGTCAATTCAACAAAAATGTCTTATATGGTTCCTGTACTGAGAATTGGTATTTCATTATTCATTATTCATTATTAATTATTTTCTGCTCAAGAGGGGACTCGAACCCCCAAGGACAAATGTCCACAACGACCTCAACGTTGCGCGTATACCAGATTCCGCCACCTGAGCATAATAAAAAGTCGCTAGTCTCTTGCCGATAATCTCTAGACACAATACGTATTAAACCTCTAGCGACTAGTGACTAACGACTAGCGACTTCTTTTATTTTAATCTTCAGCTATTTCTTCTAAATTTTTTACTACATCTTCCAATCATTTTGAAGCTGATTTTCTAGGTGCTTTTGCTGGTTTTTCAGATTTTTCAGCATCTACTGGTTTGTCCAAATCTTTCATACTCAATCAGATTTTCCTATTTTTTGGATCTAATAATATCAATTTAGCCTTTACTGTCTCTCACAATCTAACTACTTCGTTTGGATTGTTTACAGATTTCTGAGATAATTCACTCAAGTGAACCAATCAGTTGATATCATCAAATACTCTGATGAATACTCCATATGGTACAAATCTGACAACTTCTCATTCGATGATGTCTCATACTTTGTATTTCTTTGGTAATTCTGTCCATGGATCTTCTTTCAATTTCTTTGAAGAAAGTGAAATCTTTCCGTTTTCTAATCAGATAACTTTTACTTTGATCTTGTCTCCAATCTTTCCTAATTTATCGATATTGTTTACATGTCCATATGTAATCTCTGAAATATGGACTAATCATTCTACTGTACCTCCAATTGTAACAAATAATCCATAAGAAGATACTCATGAAACAACTCCATCAAAGATTTTTCAAACTTCCAATTCTTGTAATACTTTTTCTCTCTCTTCTTTTAGAGCTTCTCTCTCAGACAAGATAATTCTCTTTTCTTCTTCATCAATATTGATAATTCTTACAGAGATTTCTTTACCAATTAAATCCAATAGTTTATCAAAGATAGCTTCTTGATCTCCATCTTCTACTCTAGGGTAGTGAATAGGAGCCAATTGAGACAAAGGTATAAATCATTTGATACCGTGCATATCTATGAGTAATCCTCATAAGTTTGCTTCTGTAGGTATCACAGTGATAATTTCATCCTTTTCAAATTTTCCAAGAATTGATTTCCATACATCGTATTGCAATAATTTTGTCACTGAAACGATGTAATATCCATCTTCATGTCTGATTGCAGGATTTACTATTTCTAATTCGATTTCTCTACCTGGTACTAAATCATAGTGACTTCTCTTTAATTCTTTTACCTCTTTTGACAAGATGATTCATGTAAAAGCTCCATCTGCACAGTCTACTAAAACTCCATTTTCAATCTCTTTTAAGATGGTACCTTTAACCTTGTTTCATTCTTTGATCAAAGGGATTTTTATCTCTCAACTCTCGATTTGTTGAGCGAATGTGTTTTTTGCCATTATAAAATAAAACTTAGAAAAATAAAAAAACAAAATTTAATTTAGTCAGTTGACATTTTTGGAAATGTAACGAAATAAATTTAAACTCTTACACCGATTTTTTTTGAAACTTTTGTATAAGTCTCTACATCTCCGGCTTTGATGTATTTCAAAAGCCTTCTCCTCTTTGCTACTTTTTTCAACAAAGATCTCTTTGCATCATAATCTTTTGGTGCATTTTGCAAATGAGCTTGTAATGTAGTGATTTCATCACTCAACAAACCGATTTGGAACTCTGGAGATCCTGTGTCTGTAGCATGTCTTTTGAATACTGAAACACCTTTTGCTTCTGCCATAATTAATAGATTTAAAAATATAAAATAATCTGTCGACAAATCATACAGAAAAATTTTTCCGTCATTGAGATGTCAAAACCTACTCCCAACAAGACTCGAACTTGTATCTGCCCCTTAGGAGAGGGCTATTCTATCCGGCTGAACTATGGGAGCATATCCCGAATTTACGGTTCATTTTAGTATATTTTTTTGGATTTGAAAATCAAGCAAATTTGATGGAAATCGCTCCCCTCGGGGAGCTGGCGAGCAAAGCGAGACTGAGGGGCAAGGGGAATAGCTCCCTTGGGGGAGCTGGCGAACGAAGTGAGACTGAGGGGGTTGAACCCCCACCGCCACTTCGTGGCCCTCCTCCCTCCCGATTCCATCGGGACTCCTTTCAGTCGCATGGGGAGGAATTTTTTGTTAATTTCATTCTTTTCTCGTTTTTACTTGCCGATTAATATCTTCACAGACTCATTCTAAATTTCATAATACTTGTTCATCAGTATATACCAAAATTTCGAGTCATAGTGATTTTAAATATTTTATCCTCTTTTCATCGTATTCTTGTTTATCATTATGAGTCTCTCAGTCAATTTCTATAACTATTTTCAATTCCTTACAATAAAAATCTACTATATATGGTCAAATCATTCTTTGTCTCATAAACTTCACTCGTGTTTTACATTATTTCAAAATCATGTTTCGGACTAATCATTCAGCTTTTGTTGGATTTTTCCTGTTTTCTCTTGCATATCAAATATTTTTTCAAGCATATGGTGTGATAATCATAGTAAAAAATGATTATAAACTATCTAAAACAAGCCATCGATAATGCAGTCATGGATTCTAGTATTTTGAATTTTTTGATATTTTCTTCTAGACTCATCTGAGAGAGTCCTATTGTCTTCTCAATATTTTTCCATGAGAGAGTCCCATGAATATTTAAAATTACATTCATCTCTCCTATCACTCCGTGTATTTCGGTTCGTGAAAATTCCATTATCTATATCTTTTTTGAATTTATCCATCCATTTCGTGAAATAGTCATTTTGCTCATTTCAGAGTATCAGATTGTACATAAATTTATCCACTTGTTCCTTACATGTATTGTATGTATCAGGGTTAAATTCTTCTCATGCCGTACAATCCAAATTTTTTGCAACTTCATCGATTGGGATTCCACCCCATCATCATTGATTTATATATAATTTATTGTCAGGATATTCATCATAATTAAAGGTCTCTTTGTTGTATTTATAATGTGCATGCCAAAAGAAAATTTCATCGGTTGTGGCTATAGTTTCACATGGGTTATCCAGAGATTTGTAGGTCATGTGATAACCTCGTCATTCTCCATTTCATCCATAATTGTATCCGATATATCAGTCTTTGTATGGTATGATATATGATTTCCTCGTGATATTTTGATCTTCACAATCTATCACACAATTAGGTGTCTTATTGTGACATACTGCAACCACATCATCCAATTCTTCTAGACTTGGGATATCATTTGGAATATCCAATATTTCTGATTCTATATCAACGGATACAGATAAATAAGTTATGACTTCATTATATTTTTCTTTACAGCTAGCAACATCTACTTTGTCCACATCTATACTATCATCTATTTCGATATATCTACCACCTCATCCATCAAAGCAGTCAAAAAGCCATTTCTGATGATCTCTATCATAGATAGCAAACCTCTTTATACTCCTATCTTCGGAATATATTTCAAAAGATAAAATAGATGCATTATCTTTGGAAGAGAATGCAGAACCAAAAAAGCTTGCATAAGGATATACTCACGTAGCACTATCCAATGTCTGCAACCAAGCAGTCGGATAGACATCTTCATTATTTGCCCAATCCCATGGATTTTCTTTGATGGCTTTTGTCCATTCTTCTACTGGAGTGTAGTCTTCTTCTACGATTTCTCCAGTATTGTCTACTATTTCACAAGTCTCTCACAAAATACATTCTCCTTCAAGTGGTAAATCTCTCTCAAAGCAACCAGCAAGGAGGAAAGTAATTAACAATGAAAAATTAAGAATTAAGAATTTTTTCATTTTGTACCGGATAGTCATTTAAATTTTTAATAAACGATATATATATTATGTAGATTTTTCGATCTTATTTCTTTCCATTCTTCAGATCAAATTTGAGTCAGATATTCATCTGCTCTTTTCTGTATGCGTTACAAAATCTATGTGCTTCATCACGGATTTTTACCAGAATTTTGTCAGCTTGGTCATAATCTAAATCGATTTGTTGAATTTCAAGAGAATCATTGAATTTAAATATTTTTTCTTTTTCTCATTTAAGCTTTCATCATGTATGTCTAGCTACTCATTTTCCAAGTGAAACAAAATCAACCTTGGAGTATACTTTCTGAAACCATTCTTGTTTCAATAAATCTCTAAGAATTCAAAGTTGTCATTTTCATCCATCGAGTATAAATAAATCTGGGTAATTTTGTGTATCTTGGAACCTTCTCGTAATTACTTCTGTCAATGCGGCATAATCATCTCCAGACTTCACATCAATTTTTGCATTGATTTTGTATTTGCGATATAATTTGTAATTTGGTATTCATCATACAAAGCACGATAATCAACCACTCGTGTATGCTCACGACAGATGAGAAATATCTGTACATTCGATTTGGTATGGAAAATTTTTGAGAGAATATTTGCTTTGTAATGTAGCAAGAAGTCAATTGATCATATTTTCATCTCTAAATGACTCTCAAACCACATATGAATCAAAAAATCAATCTATCAAATTGTTTATATCATTTGTCTGTGTTTTGTTTAGTTTTATTTTTTTCGTATAATAAAATACTGATCAATCAATTTCATTTTTTTCTAAATTTCCGAGTTCAGATTCTAGTGATGATAGTACTGAATTTTCGTCAAAATCTTCTTTATTTTTTTTATTGATAATTACGTCTATCAACTTTCATTCAAAGAAATTTAGCACAGTATAAACAAGCCGACCTGAGATTTCTCTGATTTGGCAAATATATCATGTGGTATCTTTTGGCAATACTACTGTCTGCTTTTCTACTAAATTTTCTATCTGCAAATAAATATCTCTGAGTTTTGCAGCTCGCTCAAAATGCTGATTTTCTGCTGCTATCTGTATCTGCTTTTTTATCTCTTGTTCTACTGGCTTTGTATTTCATCTAAAAAATTGTTCTATCAGATAGATTATGTCCGAATAATCTTTTTTTGCTTGTTCACGATCTGGGAAGTATTGTTTTGAACACCATCATTGGCATAATCAGAAATGACAATCTGAACAAACTTTTCATTTTTTGAATTCAGTTTTTTTGCATCCTCTCCATTTGAGTAAGTATCTCAAATACTGCAAAAAATTTTTCAATTCTCTGGTATTATATTTTGGTCAGATATATTTTGATCAGTCTTTGATTTTGTTTCTGGTAATAATTATCTGTGGAAAATCATCGTTTGTGATTTTTATATAAGCATAACTATTTGATCATTTCAGCATATTGTTGAAAGGTGGCTGATATTTTTTGATTAAATTGTCTTCTAAATACAGAGCCTCTGATTCTGTTTTTACTTGAAAAAAATCCACAGTTTCAGCTAAGTTCAACATCTCTTGTTTCCAGACAGAATTTGGATTGAAGTACTGAGAAACTCTATTTTTTAGATTTTTAGCTTTTCAGATATACAAAATATTACCTTTTTTATCTTTGAATTGATAAACTCAAGGCTTATGCGGAATTTGTGATATATCTATTGATAAAGGATTAATAATTAATAATTAAAAATTAAAGCACGATCATTTCTATAAGCATTATTTGATGTCTCCCTTTTTAAAGGGAGAAGTCCGAAGGACAGAGGGATTTTTTATATTCATAATTCTGTTACCCTTCTTCCTATTTTTTCATTTAAATCAACAATCAATCAGTCTAAATTAAAATATACTTGTTCGTTTGTATACCTTATGATCTCTATTCATATTCAATTTAAATACATTGTCCTTTTTAAATCTTCTTCTCATTTCCAATCATGTGATTTATCATCTATTTCTATTCATAATTTCAATTTATCACAATAAAAGTCTATAATGTAATTTCAAATTAGCTTTTGTCTAAGGAATCTATATCATGTCATATCTTTTCTTAATACTAAATTCCATATTATTCATTCAGCTTTTGTCATATAATACTGGTTTCTATTAATTCATGCAAATTTCTTGTTGTTATTATTGTAATAAAATATCATGTAATGTACTTATGTTTAAAAAAATCCTCCACCACTTCGTGGTCCCCCTCCTTTAAAAAGGAGGACATCCTATCCTCAATTTCGTACTCTTAACATCATAAATTCAGAATGACAATTACTGAGCAACTATAACTTTTGAAGTTTTGAGAACTATTTGCTTATCGCTTTTCCTATAAACAAAACCTCTCTCAAATTCTTGGACTATTTTTCATTTTTGCTTTTCATCTGTAGCTGGTACGGCTGAAACTGGCTCGTGCAAAGTAGCATCTGGTACTAATCAAACGGCTTCTATCTGGTATACATTGATTCATTCCAATGTTTTCAAAAAATTATTGTAAACCAATTGGACTCCATGAGCTAATGGATCTGATTTCTTCTCTTCTGGAATATTATCCAAAGATTTCCTCAAATCTTCTACAAATGGCAAAAATTTCTTTACACTAGACAGAAGTGACATGAGTTCCAAATCTTGTTCTTTTTCTGCGGTCTGTCTCTGATATCTATCAAAGTCTAATTTCAAGTTTACATAATCTCTCTGTGCTCTAGTAGCTATCTCAGTCTGTTCTTGGAGGTCTTTTTGTAGTTTTTCTACCTCTTTTTGAATTTTTTCTACCTGATCCATTGCTCAAATTTCTTTTTCAAGTTCTGAGAAATCTCCATCATCTCAAGATGGTTTTTTATCATCTTTTTTGCTCTGATTATCTCATTTTTGAGCTGCTTGCTGCTGTGCTTCTTGTAATTTTTCTTGTAAATCTTGATCTGTCATATTGAGTAATTAACAATTAAAACTGAATAAATTTATTTTTTAATTAATATCTCTATTGTTCAATCTTCATTATGCTTTACAATACCTATTCTCTCTAATTCATCGATAAGCAAATCGACAAATCAAAATCAAATATTCAAATCAATCTGGAGATATTGAGGTTTTACACATCATCTTTTTAAAATAGATTCAATGGCTTGTATGATAAACTCATTGTATAATTTATCTGTATCGTCATGTGTATTACTTTTTCAATAATATTCAACTATAATATTTTTTATTTTTTCTTCAGTGTGCAAATCATCCAAAGACACAGCTGATTGTGATCTATTTTTTCGTGCTTCCTCTAATTTTTCTTGTAGATCCTGATTTGACATATTTAATAATTATCATTTGTGATTTAAATTGTATTTTAATGCATATTTTGCACTTTCAAAAGCTATTGGTAAGCTATCAATATCATCGGTTGTCTCTATCTTGTGATAAACAAGATGTGATACTTCAGTTTTTTGGATATTTAAATTTTTTATAATATTTTCTATTAAGTTCTCCCCAATATCTGCTAAAAAATATATGTCGCAAGTATTATATTCAATATTGTCATATATATATGTATTTGGACATGAACATAGATATTTTAATTCTTCTGCTTTAAATCAAATTTCTTCTTCACATTCTCTCATAGCTCCAGTTTTCAGGTCCTCATTTGGTTCCACAAATCATCATGGTAATGATAAAAATCATTTCCTAGGATCTTTTTCACGGACTTCAAATAAGACATTACCATCTTTGTCTTGTATTATTACTCATGTCGCAGCAGCCACATTATTGTATAATTCAAATCAACAATCACATTTCCATTTCCTATTTTGATAATTCTTTATGTTATTTCAGCCACATTTGGGACAGAACTTAAAATCATTGTCAAATGTATCCATATTGTATATTTATTCATAAATTATTAATTCTTCATTATTAATTCTTAATTATTTACTCGTTCTGCAAAAGACATATCTTTTTCATGAAGTTCTGTAGCAAATGGGACTCATACATATCTCCAATGTCGGATTTCATTCATTTTTTCATCTATTTTTGGTCATTTACGGTATGTATTTATAAATCCATATTTGTATGCATTTTCATTCATCCAATCCAAATATCATGATGAAAATTGTGAGTATCATCATTTAGCATCAGCTACATGGATATCTACTGCTAATCATAACTGATGTTCACTTCACCCATTTTTTGCACATCTAGCTGTCGTACATCACTGATTCCATAATCTTTCTTGATCTTTGTATGATCTATATGCACTCAAGAGGTAAATATTATGTCACATATCTTCATAAAATTGATTTGATAATTCTGACAAAGCTGTAGCAGCCGCTCATCTCAAATATGGTCTTTGTGTATGGATTACGATATGTTCTCATGTAATTTCTACCAAATCAGATGGCTCATATTTACTATTTTGTAAAAGATTTTTGTCTGACACATATTTTTGGAAAGAGTAATCTGTCTCTATATCAAATGTCTCCGTATATTTTTCTCTAGCAACATAGATATTTGAGATAATGAAATTTTTGGTTACATCCTCCAGCATATCCGATGCTGATTCATTTTTCAATGGTGTCACTTTCACATTGTCAGCTTTTGCAATATTTTGGGCTACGACAAAAACAAATGCTATCAATACGAGACATGTGATTAATATTGATTGAAATATTGATTTTTCTTCTTTATTTTGTCACATTATAATTAACAATTAATAATTAATAATGAATAATGTAGATACTTAGTTATCTCTCGTTACAAAAATAACTAGTGACTAGTGTCTAAATATAAATATCTCTTGGTTTTGCTCATTCTTGTGGTCATACTACTCATCTCTCTTCTAATTCATCCATAATCCTTGCTGCCCTGGCAAATCCCACATTCAATTTCCTCTGAAGCAATGTAGCTGAAGCTTTCCTTGTCTCAGCTATCACTTGGATAGCTTGTTGGATCAATTCTTCATCTGTACCACCACCTCATCATCCAAATGAAGATCATGAATTATCTAATTTATCTTCCAATGCTTGGATTATCTCAGGATTGTAAATATCATCTTCGGAGAGTCAGTTCATATATTTGTCTTTGAGTGTCTGTACTACAGATTCGATTTCTCAAGTCTCTACAAATGGAGACTGTGCTCTGATTGGTCGTTTTGTCGTGGTATCTATGTACAATAAGTCTCATTTTCCGACTAAATCTTCAGCTCATTTTCTACCCAAAATTGTCATAGAGTCTACTTGAGATACTACTCAGAAAGCAATTCTCGTAGGCATATTTGCCTTGATAAGTCATGTGATGACATTTACGGATGGCCTCTGTGTAGCTACGATTAGGTGAATTCATACAGCACGAGCTTTTTGAGCGATACGAGTGATACATGTTTCTACGTCTTTTTTGTTTTTGTGCATCATCATATCTGCTAATTCATCGATTACGAATACAATACGGAACATCTTTTCTCAAATAATTTTCTGGTTGTATTCTGTGATATTTCTCACTCTCTTTTCTTTCAAAAGTGTATATCTCCTCTCCATCTCATCTACAGCCCAACGAAGTAGTTTCAATGCTTTGTCAGGATCTGAAACGATAGGTCCTAGCATATATGGGAGTCCTGAATACAACTCTAATTCGACTTGTTTTGGATCTACCATGAGAAATTTAAGTTCTGATGGTGTATTTTGGTACATCAATGATAAGATAAATCCGTTTACTCATACAGATTTTCAGCTACCTGTAGCTCATGCAACGAGTAGATGAGGCATCTCATCTAGACATTTTACGATTACAGATCAGTCTATTCATTTTCCGAGTGTCAAATTAGTCTCATCCTTTGTCATTCATTTTTGAAATTCATCTGATGCCAATATATCTTGGAGACGAACCATCTTTGGATCAGGATTTGGAATCTGAATACCTACTGTATCTGTACCAGGTATTGGAGCCACTATCCTCAACGATTTTGATTTCAAAGATAATTTGATATCGTTTGTCAATGATTCAATTTTGGAGATAGCTACTCAAGCCTCTGGTTTGATCCTAATCTGGACTACTGATGGTCACAAATCAAATCACTCGATAGTGACTGGCACATTGAATTCCATCAATTTGTCTTGGAGAGATTTAGCTTTTTCTACCAAGAATTTCTCATTGATTGAAGTATTTGAGTTTCCTGGTTTTAGCAAAGAAGTACTAAATGTAGGTTTATCTCATGAAAACTTAATCATTGGTCTCCTTGCTGGTTCTACTGTAGGAGTTATCTTGGTAGGTACTTTCGCCGTAGTCTTATTGCTGATAAAATCAAAAATTGATCCCGTATTTTGTGGACTACTAGTCACTATTGTATTTTTTTCTGCATGTGAATTATTTCAAGCTATGATTCATCTGATTTCTCATGTAGTCTGTGTAGTAGGTTTGTTTGTGATTTTTGGTGTATGTACTGTCTTTTCTTGTGCAGGCTTATCAATTTTCACTTTTGGTAATGTGATATTGAATGTAAATAATATCCATATAACTATCAGGATCAAAAGTAATATAATCAAAGCTTTGATTGCTACGACTTGTCATCCAAACATCCAATCCAATAGTCTGATAATTGGCCAAGAAATGTATCATCAGCATTCTGGATATGATGTACTACTTCCATCTATGATAGGGAAATTTAGCACAGATGATACCATCACCAACAATGCTAAAGATTGATTGATGAGCTGGTTCATCAAATATCATTTGGCGATAATCATGATTCATACGATGATACACAATGCAAAGAATATCATCAATCACATCTCTCCAAATGGGATAGCTGCATATTTGTGCAATAAATCAAATATTGGAGATCCTTTTGCCAAAAAGAACGAGAAAAAATATAGTACTCACAATATGACCAAAGTGACTCACAAAGTATTTTTATTTAATTTGATTATTTTTTTCCTAGATTTATATCTTCTCCTAGCCAAAATAAATCATTAAACGATAAAACATCTAGATTTTGCAATCTATTTGTGATATTAGATATTTATAGCAATTTTTCAAGTAAAAAGGGCATTTTGTCTCAGCCAAAAACTGAAAAATTTTTTAATTTTTATCTTTATTTTGCCTTTGGCAACCTACTTTTGTCCATAGTAACAAAAGTAGGCAAAAATACATTAGAAAAAATTTTAGTCATACTTACCGTTTTTCATATTCTCATTATGAATACAGAGGCTGTTCCACCCAGCCTTAAGTTGGTCTTTCCATATTTACAGACTGCGTATCATCTCTGACAGTAAAATTTTTTCTTGATTCTATGCCACAAACCCCTCCTATCCTCCCCTTATCAGGGGAGGAAAATCTAATGGATGAAGTCTCCCTGATAAGGGGGATTTAGGGGGTTTGCAGAACAGAATGCTAAAATTTTGTGAAAAAACATTGTTGTTGCAATAAAATTGTGATGATGTTTATTTCATCAACTCAACAGTCTTGGACAAAACATTTTCTACTGTATCATCTGCATTGATGGTTATGACTTTACCTTTGTCTTGGAAATATTGAATCACTGGCAAAGTCTCATTTTCAAACACATCAAATCTAACTTTGATAGACTCTCAGATATCATCTATACGTCACTCCATCTTGGCTCTTTTCATGACTCTCTCTATAGCTTTGTCATGAGATAGTTCATAATTTATAACCAAAAAATCTCTATCATACTTCTCCATCATTTCTTCTACAAATTTTGCTTGATCCATAGATCTAGGAAATCAGTCTGTCAATAGTGCTGTATTTTTTTCTTGAGCGATTTTTAGAGCTATATCATACCAATCAAAACAGATAAACGATGGTGCTAGACATCCACTATTGACCATATCACAGCAATATTTTCAGACAATATTGTCGTTGGACATATTGGCTCTAAAAAGCTGTCCCATCTCTAGATATTCAAACCCTCATTTGAAATGATTTAATAATGCCTTGGCTTGTGTACCTTTTCCACATCACTGCACTCCTAAGAGAAATAAATCTTTCATGATAAATTTATTTATGATGTAAATGTCACTCAAGACAAACAACACTTACCTCCTGATACCACAATGCATCACATATTTGCTGATAATCCTACTCATTGTTTCCAATTCCTCATCATTAAACGGTTCTCATCAGAAATTTGGATTTAGAGAATTTCATCATACATAATTTTGAAGATAATAATTTCTAGCTCATTTGATAGATTCCGCCATCTCTTCAATATCTTGGATTGTGTGCATTCATTTGACTATAGTGGATCTATATTCATAATCTACTACTTCATTCAAAAGAAATTCTTTTAATTCTTCGTATGATTTGAAAAAATCTTCATTTAAATTGACACCGACTGCCGATTGATAGCTCTGTCTCGTATGTTTTAGGTCTACTGCCACATAATCCAATATTCCATCAGTTACCATCCTCTTTACTAATTCTACATCTCTCCCATTTGTATCCATTTTGACAAAGAATCACATCTCTTTTACCCTCTTGGCAAAATCGTACACATCTGGCTGTAATGTAGGTTCTCATCCACATATACTCACTCCATCCAATTTTCAGATTCTTCATTCCAAGAAATTGAATATTGCTTGTTCTGGTATGAGATCATTTTGGATTAATTGCATCTGCTCTGGTAATACAGATTCTGGATTATGACAAAATGGGCAACGAAAATTACATCCCATCGTAAAAATTACACATGCTAATTTTCACGGATAATCAATTGTCGTACTCTTTTGAATTCAAGATATTTTCATTAGTTATTCTCGTAATATTATTAAACAGTTGGACATCAAAGTGCCAAAAACCATCGTACAAATAGCACACAAATTCCCAGTATATAAATAAATATTCATATATTGCGAACAAATTTATTTCAGAAGCAGAATGTAATCACCATGGATGCTATGATAAACAGTATTAGTGTATATAGACTTCCAAGTCACAATAATCGTTTTTCAGCATCGCTACATCATCAAGGAAGCTGTATATTTAATCTACCTATCAGCCAATACCCTAAAGTCACAAAAAACCGAGATGACCAGACTAATATATATCAAATTAACAAATGGCGACATTTCCAAAGATAAGATTTTGTACATAGGAATCGATTTTTTGATATCTCTATTACTTTTTCTCTAGTAAACCTAATCTTTATACTCTCGTGCCATTGTCTAAAGTGCTGTTTAAAATTGCTGAGACTTGCTTTCACTTTTGTATTTGGGTCTGTACTTACTACCAAAAAAACAATATATGAAACCACACACAATATCAATATTAAGTTAAAAATTGCTATCATGATTTCATTATATATTCATAATAATCAGTTTATGAATTGTCTTAAAACTTCTACATTTTCAAAACTTCTCATAAACATCTCCTTTATCAACATAATAAACTATTAGGGATTAAATCTATACTACATATTTCATTTTAAAAAAAGACTAGCAAAATGCTAGGTCTTTTTTGTAAATTATTTTTGGTAATTAGAAATCTTTTTCTTCTTGGTATACAGCTTGTGGATTAGCATTTTTTATCAAATTTGTGTCTGTAGATATCTCCATATTGTTGCATCCGCATCCATATTGTGCTGTGAATTCGTGATTTGCTGCTTTTGTCTTGCTAAAATATTTCCTGCTGTAGAATTCAGATCTTTTTCAGATATTGTATCTGCTTGTTGGAGATAAGTACCCCATTACTCTAGTGTAAATCAAGCATCTTGTCCTTTTTGAATTGTCTTGTGTCATTTTCGTTTTGTAGTAAATAATATAAATAATTAATAGTGAATAGTTAATAATTAATAATTTAGGAATCATTCATTCTTCATTTTTAATTTTTAATTCCTAATTATTCCACACTTTGATCTCTGCGAATCTTGTCTAATTTCTCAGGATCTGCTGTATATTTTTTCCTCATTTCCATATCATATTTTTCTCCTGAATATCATATCTCTTGGTCACATATAGGGCAGAAGTCATGTTCTCCAGCTATATATCCATGCTTTGGACAGATAGAGAATGTAGGAGATATAGATATATATGGCATCTGATAATTTGATATAGCTTTCTTTACCAATGCTTTGCAAGCATCTGAACTCATCCTCTCTCACATATACAAGTGTAATACTGTACCTCATGTATATTTACACTGTAATTCATCTTGTAGGTCCATTGCCTCAAATACATCATCTGTAAATCCTACAGGCAATTGAGATGAGTTAGTATAGTAAGGAGCTTCTGGAGTACCTGCTTGGATAATTCACTTCAGCTGTTTTTGATCTTCTTTTGCAAATCTATATGTCGTTCATTCTGCAGGGGTGGCCTCCAAATTGTATAGATTTCATGTCTCTTCTTGGTACTCTACCAATATTGCTCTCATAAAATCCAATATCTCTTTGGCAAACTCTCTTCATTCTTTAGTAGATATATCATCTTTTCAATTTGTGAAGTTGAGTACTGCTTCATTCATTCAATTGATTCATATAGTAGAGAAGTGATTTCTAAATGAATTTAAGTACCTCTTGGTATATGGATACAATCATGCATCCAACCATTTAGTCATCTCTTTCCTCTTGAGTTCCAATGACATCTTTGCTAGATTCATCAGATATTTCAATTGTTTTTTGAATCATTCTTTGTCTCATTTGAAGTTGTATCAGATCCTAGCTGCATTGATTGTCACTACTCATATACTTCATGTCATCTCAGCCGATCCAAATAGTCATCCTCATCTCTTCTCAAGCTGTTTTAAATCAAGCTGTAATCTACAACACATTGAACGAACTGCAGATGGACTATATGCTCACTCTTTCCTCCTATTGGTGATCCTTCCATTTTCATCTTTTTCATATTGTGATCAGATGAAATTTTGGAAATATGGTAATCAGTACTTAGCAGTCATCTCAAACAAATCGTCTACCAATGGATCATCCCATGGGAAGTCCTCTACGATATTGTATGTAGGAATTGGGAATGTAAATACTGATCATGCATGGTCTCATTCTGTATACACTTCAATCAATACTTTGTTGATCATCTTCATTTCCTCTTGTAATTCTCCAAATTTCTTTTTGTATGGTCAGTATTTCAATCATCATAACATCAATGCTTTTTCTCTCAAATCTGGTGGACATACCCAATCCAATGTGATATTTGTGAATGGTGTCTGTGTTCACCATCTACTTGGTACATTTAGACCAAATATGAAGTTTTGCATTTGTTGTTTTACATATTTGTATACATTATCATATATATAATCATGTCTAGCTTGCTCAGAATCAAAATGTGCATTTACTTCATTTAATTGATTTTCTACTTCTTCTCGTCTCTTGTGTACAAATGGAGCCAAGTATGTATCAAATGAACTAAATGCTTGTGCTCATGCCCACTCATTTTGGAGTGTACCGAGGAAGTTTATCATCTGATTTACTGCAGATTGAAGATTTTTTGGTGGAGCTGACTGCAATTTTCACTGAACTCCATTAAATCATTCCTCCAAAAGTGCTCTCAAACTCCATCATGCACAGTATGGAGTAAACATTCCTAGATCATGGATATGATAATCTCCATTTCTATGTGCATTTCATATCTCTTCTGGATATATACTAGACAATCGGTAATTAGCTGTGATTTTTTCACTATTTTTTAGGATTAATCATCAGATGGAATATCAAATATTAGCATTTTCATTGATTCTCCAATCTAAATTGTCTAGATATTCTTGCATAGTCTTTTGTACTTCTACTACTACATCTTTTCATTTCCTAGCTTCATTTCTTTTTTCTCTATACTTGATATAAGCTTTTGCTACTGTATCATGTCATCATTTGATCAATATATCTTCTACACTATCTTGGATTTCTTCTACACTAGGGATATTTTTCCCAGTCTTTCTCTCTACATCAGTCACTACAGCATCAGTCAAATCTGACAACTTAGAAAAATCTGTTCATCAACAAGCTTCTATAGCCAATTTGATAGCATTTTCGATCTTGGATCTAGCGAAATCTACTATTGCTCAATTTCTTTTGATTACTTTAAATATAGCCATCTCAATCTACAATTTTACTTCTAAAATATGGTTATTTTTTGAACTTATTTTTATTTTTTGACATGTTTTTTACATTTTATTTACTTTTCACCTACAAAATTTCAACTTTTTTATACTTTTTCAACATTTTGTAAACACAAAATGTTGTGTCTAGATTTTGTGATTGACCACTATATATTGTGTTGGATAAAAAAAACAATAGCAAAATCTCAAAATTTTTTTGTATAAAAATATGTCGTAGTATAAGGGGTATTGATAGGTAAAATATGAGAATACAAACATATTCTAAATATTATCCAAATTTTCACCAAAACTTGATTTTTATAAATTTTTTTGTATATATTTTATATATATGGAATATCTATTTTTTATATATATGATATATATATTGTATTTACTATCTAATTTTGAAGAAAATGGACTATGAATCATTCCAGCACTTGATGAAAAATCATGATTTTGATGAATCAGAATTAAAGCTTCTAAATGATGTGATGAGAGGCTGCATCATCCCCCAAAATAAACAAAAAAATAAGAGAAAATTATATAGTTTCAGACTAAACGAAAACGATATGATCAAGCTCAAATCCATGGCTGAAGAAGAGTGAATCCCTTATCAGACATTGGTAGGATCTATTGTGCACAAGTATGTCAGTGGAAATTAAGATTGTTGTTTTTGTTTCAAATATTCTTCAAAATAATTTCCACCTTTTTCTTCGGATTCTAATAATGCTTGTACATATCACCATTCCCTGCATTTATTATCTCCACCTAATAATGTGATTAAACCATTAATTGAGTTAGGCATTCACTCTCAAAACAATTTTTTTATTTCAATAAGATTGTTTTTATATGAGCCTGAGCTAGAAAATCGCTTATTAATTTTTTCACCATTAAGAGATTTAAATTTTTCTCTAATTTCCTCAGCAGAAAGTTTGTTTTTCTCTTTTTCTACCAAATATTGATTACCTTTTTCTTCGGATTCTAATAATGCTTGTAAATATCATCATTCTAGGCATTTTTTATCTCCACCCAATAATGTGATTAAACCGATAAATGAGTTAGGCATTCACTCTCAAAACAATTTTTTTATTTCAATAAGATTGTTTTTATATGAGCCTGAGCTAGAAAATCGCTTATTAATTTTTTCACCATCAAGAGATTTAAATTTTTCTCTAATTTCCTCAGCAGAAAGTTTGTTTTTCTCTTTTTCTACCAAATATTCATTACCTTTTTCTTCGGATTCTAATAATGCTTGTACATATCATCAGTCACTGCATTTATTATCTCCACCTAATAATGTGATTAAACCGTTAAATGTGTTAAGCATTCACTCTCAAAACAATTTTTTTATTTCATTAAGATTGTTTTTATATGAGTCTGAGCTAGAAAATCGCTTTATAATTCTATCACCATCAAGAGATTTAAATTTTTCTCTAATTTCCTCAGCAGAAAGTTTGTTTTTCTCTTTTTCTACCAAATATTCATTACCTTTTTCTTCGGATTCTAATAATGCTTGTACATATCATCATTCACTGCATTTATTATCTCCACCTAATAATGTGATTAAACCGCCAAATGTGTTAGGCATTCACTCTCAAAACAATTTTTTTATTTCTTTAAGATTGTTTCTATATGTCTTGTCGCTAGAAAATCGCTTATTAATTTTTTCACCATCAAGAGATTTGAATTTTTCTCTAATTTCCTCAGCAGAAAGTTTGTTTTTCTCTTTTTCTACCAAATATTCATTACCTTTTCCTTCAGATTCTAATAATGCTTGTACATATCATCATTCACTGCATTTATTATCTCCACCTAATAATGTGATTAAACCTTTAAATGAGTTAGGCATTCACTCTCAAAACAATTTTTTTATTTCTTTAAGATTGTTTCTATATGTATTGTCGCTAGAAAATCGCTTATTAATTTTTTCACCATCAAGAGATTTAAATTTTTCTCTAATTTCCTCAGCAGAAAGTTTGTTTTTCTCTTTTTCTACCAAATATTGATTACCTTTTTCTTCGGATTCTAATAATGCTTGTACATATCATCATTCACTGCATTTTTTATCTCATCATAATAATTTAATTAATGATTGAAAAGTTTTGGGAAATCATTGGTATTTCTCTTCTAATTCTTTACTATTTTGTCGGACTCTATATTTTTCACTATTACTAAAAAATTGCTCTATTTCACCCCTATTATCCTGAAATATTTTTCTCACAAACCTTGATCAAAAGATTAAATTTATCATAGTCAATTTCCATTGTTCTTTTTTCTTCTCAGAATAATTTACACTATGGAAAGCATCTCATAATTCTTCATGAAATTTCTTTTTACTCTTTGTGATCATATCGTGCTCAGATACCAATTTATCACAGACAAATGTAGATTCTCATTCTCTATCATTTATAAAAATTGTTTTACCTAATTTTGGTATCTTCACAGCGATATATGATGTATATCTGACTATATCTTTTTCATTTTTTCACTCAAACACTTCCAAATCTCATGGATGTACCCCATTCTCTACGGTGAGGATATCACTAAATAATGTCTCAATTTTTTCTTGATATTCTTTAAATTTTAATTTCCTCTTTTCTTCAGACTCTTCTCATCATTCTGAGGTTCATGGTCTTACTCTTTGATTTCACTCTGTCGGCAAAATTACACCATCCAATTTATCAGATTGAATTCATAATTCATTCAATGCTTCTTTCGTAGGTTTTGTTTTGAATGTTTCTTTTATCATCTTTGAGTACTGATTGATTATATCCACTATTGTCATTGATTTTCAGATCTGTTCTCTAGAAACTATCTTTTCCAACTCTTCTCTTCATTTGCTATTCAGATAATTTCTAGCTTCTTGTTTCGTTTTTGTTTTCAATAATGTGCGAAACAATCTTATTTTTCATGCAGATTCTAATGCAATTAATGCATTCAAAAAACTTTCTTCATCGAGAGCTTTTCAACCTTTTTTTTCAAACAAGTTATCATATCTCTGATTCAAAAGATTCTCTTCTTTTGGCTTATTCATATTTTTTTTATTTAATAATCTAAAATTTTCATACCTACATTATAGCTAAAATTTTTTGGGACTTATTTTTTACTTGGTTTTAACCACTGCATTACTTGTACTTTTAGATATTCAGGTTTTATTTTTTCTTTTCATTTTTCATCCATCACTCACCATTTACCATCTTTTTCAAATATATAGTAACCATTATACTCTTCTACTGATTCATATTTCATCACACTTTCTATAAAATTTTTATCAATTTCGTCTTCTTTCCAGTAATGTGTTTTCAAAATTAATTTTCATTTTTCATTATAAATTCTCAAATGACTTCCCGCTATACTTACCAAAAATCATCAATTAATTTTTTTGATATAATTATATTTTGGTATTTCGTCCATCTGTGTTATTGCTTTTCACTTATCATCAATAAACCAATATTCTTTTTTTCAATCTTTTTCTGTCCAAATAAAACATCATCATTCTATTATATCTCGCGAAATTGAATATTTTGTAGGCAACAAAACTCTTCACTTTGAATTCATGATTCAATTTGAATTCATGATTCAAAATCAATCTTTCCTATTTCACATACAAAAACCCATATTTCAAATTTTTTCTATTTGGTCATATTTACTCATTTTCAATATTTGTTTTTCACTATACTTTGGACTTATTATTTCTCATCATTCTTTATCAACCAATCAATATTTATCTCATTTTTTTACTATATATCAGCAATTTATCTGCTTTATATCATCATACTCAACGGGCAAAACACTATTTAATTCGCGATTAACTAATCAATATTTATCTCAAATTCTCACTTTATATATTGGATAACCTGTGTCACTAAGATATGAATCTTGATCTACTTCTTCAAATGTTATTATTTCATCGTATATAATGTCCGATAATTTTCTTGTACTATGACCATATTTAAAAATTCAATATTTGTCTCATTGTTTTATTATATAATAATATGCTTTTCAATATGCTTTTCGTATTTCCCAATCAAATTCTATATCATCATATTTTAAAGGTAATATTTCTTTTCCACTTCTATTAATTAATCCATATTTTCATCATTTCCCTATTATATAATAATTATCAACTTCACTTATAGGTTCTATACTATCGTACTCTAATGGTATCGTTACTTTTTTTACACTATTGAGTAATCAATATTTTCATCATTTCTCTACTATACAACCACCATGTCTTAGGGATTTCGTTTTCGTTATAATATTACATGGTTTACGTTTTTCTAGTTGTATATTTTTATCTTGCTTTATAGGTTGTTTTACATCTAAGTTATCGGAATCGGTAGTATTTAAATCTTCATTATCTAAAAATTTAATCATTTTTTCTTCTTCTTCATTTTTATCTCAAACCGGTTTATCATAAAGGTGTCTCCTTGATTCTCAGTTATATTCCTGAATATCATAGTAATCCCCACTATTATAAGCTCACGATATATGGTATATATTTTTATCTGGTTCTTTCTGATCAATATCATCTTTTGATATAAATTGTGTTTTATACTGATTTGATGGTGCTTTTGGTATAAATTCCATATTTTCTACATCTCATATTTCTCATCATAACTGATTTATTTTGGTTATTATATCCTGTTCTTTTGCTTTTAATCGTTCAAAATAACTTCTATCCGATTCATATCATAACTGACTTTTTTCTATTTCATTTCTGATATTTTTCAAATCAAAATACAAATTTTTTAAAAGTTGTTCTCTGTATCCTTTAAATTTTTTTGCCATGGTCAATTTATATTCAAAATCTTCATTAATATCATTCGTACGACCACTATTTTCCAATATATTAACTACTTCTCAACTTTCATCTGTATCTGTTGGTGTTGTATCAATTAATTCATCTTTTCAAACGACTACATCTTCATTTTCTCAACTATTTTTGAGTATTTCATCTTTGATAGTATTATTGTCTTCGCAATCTCCCAAATAAGAATTTCTGCTTTCTTGGTAATTATTTTTTTTCTCTATAATATCTTTTTCTGATTTTTTAAGTAAATCTTCATATTTTTTTTGTATATCTTCTTTTTCTTTCAATGTTTTTAATAGTTTAATTTTACTTTCTATGACTTTATTATGAGCCTCCCTTGCCTCTTTATATCATGGAATTTGTCTAAATTCATCCATCTGTCTTTCAAAGACTTCATTAATCTCTAGTATCATTCTCTGTTTTAAATCTTCGGAATAATATGGAGATTTTTCTACTCTTTCAAGTTCTTCATTCTTTTTATAAAATTCTTCTCGCATCTTTTTTGATAAATTTTTTCTGAACTCATGATGACTCATTTATCTATTGTTAAAAAATAAAATAATTCTTAAACTATAGGATATTATAACCAAAAAAAAATATTTGTCAAATTTTTGCCCTTGATTTTGGTGAAAAAATGGTTAAACAAAAAATAATCAAAAAATCCCCACCACTAGTATCGCGACTAAAAGGAGTCCCGATATATCGTGAGGGAGCTCCTTTCAATAAAGGGGCACAAAACAAGTTTATTCCCTATCAAGTGAAATATGATGCATCTTGAAACAACTACAACAACTACTACATTGACCAGCTAAAATTGGTAGGAGTTTTGTATTGTTTCAATCAAATATTCCTACCAGTCGGTAGGTTTTTTTTTATCAAATTACTATTATGAAGATGTCAGAGCATGAAGATTCATTACTATTTAGACAGCGCCATACACTAGCACATGTATTGGCAGAGGCTGTACAGAGAGTCCAGCAACGAGATGTAGAAGTCGCTATTGGACCTGCAATCGACAATGGATTGTATTATGACTTTTTGTTTTCTCCAGAGAAACAAATCTGAGAAGAAGATCTAAAAAAGGTACAAGATCAGATGGAAAAAATCGTAAAAGAATGACAAGAATTGATTCGTATCGATGTTTCAGCAGAAGATTCTGATTATTTAGTCAATACTCTCATGAAACAGAAGTACAAAGATGAGATGAGGAGAGAATTTTTGGCTGCAGGAGAGACTATTTCTTTTTATGTAAATACTATCGTAGAAGCTGCAAAAGATAGAGTCTTGCAATGAGTAGATGAAAACTACATCAAATATTATGAATGAATCACCCAATATCTTCAACAAAAATATCCAGACAAATTCACTGGGAAATTTGCAACATTTTTGGACATGTGTGAATGACCACATGTAGAAAGTACAAAAGAAATCGATCCAAAATCTTTCAAAATAGAGAAATTAGCATGAGCATACTGGAGGTGAAATAGCAACAATGTAATGATGACTAGGATCTATGTATGGGCTTTCTCAAACAAAGATGAATTGAGAGAATATGCTGAGATGATGGAAGAAGCCAAAAGGAGAGATCACAGGAAATTGTGAAAGGATTTGGATTTATTCTTCTTTGATGATTTGACAGGTAAATGACTTCCTATGTACTTGCCTCGTGGATATATCGTTTATCATTTATTGGAAGAATATATCAGAGAAAAAGAAGTAAAATTAGGATACTATCATGTCATGACACCATGTCTGGGAAATGTAGAATTGTATAGGACTTCTGGACACCTAGCACACTACCAAGATGGAATGTTTCCAATCATGGAGAGAGAATGAGAAGAATTTGTCTTGAGACCTATGAACTGTCCTCACCACATGATGATATATGCAAATCAATTACATTCATACAAAGATTTACCAATCAGAATAGGAGAGATTGCTCATGATTTCAGATTTGAATCTTCTGGTACATTGAAATGAATCGAGAGATCAAGACATTTCTGTCAAAATGATGCACACCTTTTCGTGACTCCAGAACAAATGAAAGAAGAATTCAAAAAAGTAGTAGATCTGATTTTTGATGTTTACAAAGATTTCGGAATTGAAAATTACAGATGTGTATTGTCACTCAGAGATCCTGAAGACAAAGTAAAATATCATCCAGATGATGCTATGCGAGAAAAGGCAGAAAATTCATTGAGAGAAGTATTGAATGAGATGGGACTAGAGTATACAGAAGAAATCGGAGAAGCTGCATTCTACGGACCAAAATTGGATGTAAATGTAAAACCAGCTATCTGAAATGAATATACACTATCTACTTGTCAGCTAGATTTCTGTCTACCTGCTAAATTTGATTTAAAATATACAGACAAAGATGGAGAGAAAAAGACTCCAATAGTATTACATAGAGCTATTTTGTGAGCTATCGGAAGATTCTTTGCTTATATCATCGAGGAGACAAAATGAGTATTCCCTACATGGTTAGCTCCAGAACAGGTAAAAATCATACCTGTAGCAGATGCATTCAACGACTATGCAAACAAAGTTTGTGATGAGTTAAAAGCTCATGATTTCAGAGCTAGTGTAGATGAATGAACAGATAGTTTCAACAAGAAAATTAGAAATGCAGAGCTTTTGAAAATCCCATATATTTTGATTGTAGGAGAAAAAGAAGTAAATGCAAATTCAGTTTCAGTGAGAGAATTTGTCTCAAAAGAGCAATATACATTACCTACAAGTGAATTTGTAGAGAAATTGACAGATATCGTAAAGAGTAAAAAATAAGAGAGTTTAACAACCTCTAAAAGAAACCCCTCTCTCCTGCTAAAGCCGGACGCGGCTCACAGAGAGGGGCTTTTTTGTTAGTTTTTAAATGACTTATAATATAATTATTTTAAAGGCTCAATTCATTTAAAATTACTATAGAATCAGTCTCATCTAAGTAATAATCATTTTTCAAAACGTTCTGAATCAGTGGCTCAAAAGCCAACAGGTGCAAAGTAGATTTCTAATCATTGCTTTTTTGCCTCTTGTATAAAATACTTTTTTTCTATCTTTTCTATTGTTGGCATGTTTGGTGCTCAACATCATCTAACAATTAATAATATAATTTTTCAATCTTTCTTTAGTGCAAAATTAGGAAATGAATGTAGAAAATTTGATGCAAATAATACTTCATATCCTTCAGGTTTTATAAAATAATTATAAACAATATTACATGCAAAATCACATAATTCTTCATCTCTTAATGTATCTTCATTTTTGTATTTAGGAATTCATCTACCCCAATCTACTTGCTCTCAATTTCAAGGTCGATATAATTGAAAATTATATAATTCTGGTATACAAATTCATATTCTTGAAATTTTTTCTCATTCATAGTCTGGCACAATTATTGAATTAAATTGTTCTCAATCTTTATATTTTGTCATAAGGACACACAATTTTCAATCATCATATATTAACATAACTTTCCCTTGTCACATATTATTATGTCATGTTACTTCGCTATTTTCATTTATATTTCATTTTAATATTACAATTTGTGTTTCACAAAATACTTTATCAAAGTCCTTTTCTCTAGATTTATAAAAATTTTTAAGATTATCCTTTCAACTTGTATCACTATCATAACCTCGTTGTGAAAAATATTTTACATTATCTGTAAGTAATGGATATAAATCATCAAAATTATTATTTTGATAACAATCGGCAATAATTCTCATACATTCATATTGTCTTTCTTTTGATGGTAATGTCATTATAGTAACATAGTAGATAAAAATTTATGTCTCATTTACATATCATTCATTAATTATTCGTATATTTTTTGTACAGATCAATAAATTGTTCATAATTGTCTATATATTTTTGGTTTTCTTCAACAAAATTTTCGCAATATTCATCGCATTTACCATAAGTTATTTCGGATAGACTTTTATATAAATTGATTCTATTTTTAAATAATTCAACAATTGTTCAGAAATATTTTGTGTCCATTTTATCGTAAGAATTATTATTAATATAATCATTAGTTAGCTCATAAAATGATAATATTTCTATTTCATTATCAAGAATTTTTCAGACAGTTGTTTTGATTGTTGGACAAATTGCTTTTTTTGAAATAGAACAATCTATAGAGTTATACCGTTCCGACCAGGATGAGACACTTTCCTTAAAAACTTCTATATTATTATTTAATCAATTTATTGCATATAACCTAGAATAATCATATGTATCCGTTTTTTTCTCCTGATCTATTTTAATATTATATGAATTATCTATTTTTGTATTACTTTTAGACTCGTATGAGTTTAGCATTTTTGGTGAAAGAAACAATCATAAAATTGGTGAAGATTGAGAAACTTCATTGTTTCGTCGTTTATTACCTGCTAATGGTATTGAAAGGATACTAATACCGATTATAATGACTATTGAAAGTATAGTTGTTAGTACATTTTTTACTTTTTCTTTCATTACAATATTTTTAGTTAAATAAATAATTGAAATTTTATGTTATTATTGTAAATGTTTATGACTTACTACAAATTAAATGCTAAAATCCATCATTTTTTCATTTGAATAAGCTAATTATAGCTGGTATTCAAATGATTATTAACATAATAATTTTTGGTAAACGTGATGCTAAATGGTAATCCATGATAATTTATTTAATAATTAAATTTATATTTACATCATTAAACATTATATTCTGCTCCAAGTGGTACTACTGATTCATTAAATATTTTTTTAATTTGTGAAAATTTTTGATCAATCTTACTCTCAACTTTATGTCATGAATGATATTCTATATAGTAATTTTTGAGGGAATTTTCTAATTCATATTGATTATTTTCATCTCGTTGATATCTATTATTATATAATTTGAAGAATGTTGCACTCATTTCGATAGAATCTTTTAATGCTATAGCTTTTTGTTCAGGTGTAATAAATTCAAATGTTCATGAATACATAAAACTATGTAAGTCTGCTTGTGTCATTGTATCTCGTGATTCTGGTGCAGTTGTATCTGTTGCAATTCTTTTAGCCTCGACGGCTAATAATTTTAGTATATCTAATCGTAAAAACCTAATTTTTATTTTATTTGGATCTTCTCAATATTTGTTATTTCAAATTTGTCAATTTTTGCATAATAATATGATTCGTAATATAATATTATATCATGGAATCAAAATTAATCGTCAATTTTTACTTATATCATGCAATCTTCAAATTGTCATCACGATATAATCAATTAAACAAAAAAAGAAAAATGCTGTAAAATATGTTATTATTATTCATATATTATTAATTTTACTAATTATCCAATATAATAATCACCGTATTATAATATTTTTTATTGTTGTTACTACATATTCTTTCTTTCATACACGCAAATTTCGTATATGAAAGTAATTTTGGAATTTGTTTTTTTTCTTTTCATTTCTATTTTCTATATGCTCGTTATTTTTCTTATTTTTCTTCTTATTATTACGATTATCTTTTTTGTTTTCATGAAATTCTCGATATGGATCATCTATAAATTCATCGTTCAATTCATCATATATTACATGAACATATTTACCTCAGCAATCACAAAATTCTGTTTTTGGTTCTCATTTTCAAAAACAATGACATTTTTTACATTCATACATTTTACAAATTATTTTAATAAATAAAAAGACGGCTAACTCCTGTTAGTCGCCAAACTATTACATCTTATCACCAAAAAGTGTGTAAGAAGCAGAAATTAACCGTCTTCTTTTACTTTTTAGTGATAAAACAAAAAAATATTTTAAGATGTAATAATTTGGCATCTTCAATTATATTTAACCTCTGCCTAAAATCAAGGAATAAAAATTCCCATCCCTGATAAGGTGGAAGGACGGAATCCCGCACAGCGGGAGAGGGTTAGGGTGGGTTTGTAAAAAAAAGACAGGTCATTTAGACCTGTCTTATATTTTCATAAAATTTAATTTTATTGATTAGCTTCTCTTCGTGCTTTGATAGCTTCAGCAATCTCTTCATCTGTCAATTCTCTCTCTTCTCCATTTGATACTGATTTTACCAATGATTCAATCCTATCTAATTGAGAGAATAAGCTTGTCCAATTTGCCTCAGATTGATCATCTTTTACGATAGTGTCAGTTGTTAGTTGTGCAGGACAATTACATTCAGCAGGCTCTACTTCACATTCTTCACATACAGGACATTCAACTGCATCATCCATGTATACAGGACAGTCACAATCTAATTCAGGTACCACTCCACAATCTGGATAAATGAAATTAGCTACTTCTTGAGCTACAGGTTGTCCAAACCATTTCATATAAGCTGCAAAACCTAAAATCAAAATAATCCAAACAATACTAGTCCAAAATACTTTTTTCATTAGTTTTTTATTATGTTATAAAAGAATATGTCGTTATAAATCACCCCTTAATCCCCTCTTTGAAAAAGAGGGGAAACTCTCCTCAACACATCCCCTTCCTTTTCAAGGAAGGGGCTTGGGGATGATTTAACTATTCATTAACTTTTCAAAATCTTTCGGTAAATGAGTAGTAAATTCTATCTCTTTACCATCGATATTCACAAAACTGTACCTACTACAGTGTAACATTTGTCTATTGATTTTCAATACTTTGTACATTTTTCTATTTGCGGCAGGATTTCCATAAATGATATCTCCCAAGACAGGCAATGATTCACTAGCCAAATGTACACGGATTTGGTGCATCCTACCTGTATAAAGTTTCACTCTGACGAGTGATATATCTCATAATATTGGATGGTTTATTGTCTTCTCATTCCATATTTCTGTCTTGGCATCCAATCAATTTTCGGAGATAGACATATGAGAACTACCAAATTTTTTGCTAAAAAATTTTTCAATTTTTTTGTCAATGATCTGATGGTCTGGTGCTTTTCACAGTACTACACAATGATATAGTTTGGAAGTCTGCCTATTCCTAATAAGTTCATTTAGATATTGGAGTGACTGATAATTCTTTGCTCAGATCAAAATTCATGATGTATCTTTGTCCAATCTATAGCAAAAACTTGGTTTAAATGTCTCGTCTCAAGTACCACAATATTTCTCCAGATAGTCATTCATACATAGATCATTTTTGTGCTTATCACTTGGGTGTGCTACAATTCATGCAGGTTTATCAAATACAATCCAATCGTCATCTTCATAGACAATCATATCTTTGATATTTTTCACATTCAAATCTTTGAATTTTTGTTGCCTGGTATCTGCTAATTTTGTAGGCTTTTTCTCTCCTGTCTCGATATTTGTAAATTTTATCTCATCACCAAGTCTGAGTCTATAATCTCAATCAACTCTTTTTCAATTGACCAAGATTGCTCATTTTCTGATTCGAGAAAAAATATCATTGAGTTTTATCTCAGGATATGGTTTGAAATATTTCCTCAGATACCTATCAAATCTCTGATTTTGTATATTATAATCTACTTTTTTGATTTTCACAATAAATGTCTTGTATATAAACAACACATATTGTATATATTCTACTTGAAATTTCAAAACAAATCTTTAAATTGTCTGTTGTATGTGTCATCCTGAGTGAAAAGGAATGAAACGAAGGATATCTTATTATATTCTTCACTACGTTCAGAATGACGTGAAATAGTAAATTTATGGCGGTTGTAGCTCAATTGGTAGAGCAACGGACTGTGACTCCGTGTGTCGTGGGTTCGATCCCCATCAACCGCCCCATTAAAATTTAAGTATCGTGGGCCCTGATAAATAAACTTATCAGGATAAATTCGATTCTCCATCAACTTTACCAACCTATGGTTGGCGCCCAGTTAAGATATCCAGAGATGGGTATTTTTTTATTAAAATTTAGTTCATGCGGAAAGTTTATATATTAAAAAGTATCAATTATAACCGATTTTATGTCTGAATGACTTCTGATTTTGACAGAAGAATTTCTGATCATAATAAATGATATAATCATTCTACCAAGCATTATGCTCCTTTTCAAGTTATCTATACTGAAGATTGTTTAGATTCTAAACAAGCTAGAATTAGGGAAAAATATCGAAAATCTTGAGCTTGAAAATTGAAAATTAAAAATTTTGTCGTGGGTCCCGATAAATCGGGATAAATTCGATTCCCCATCAACTTTACCAACCTATGGTTGGTTTACCAACAAAGGTTGGCGCCCCAGTTAAACAAATAGTGGTCTAAAAACCTCTATTTTTTAATACATAAACAACACTTGACATTTTTTATAATATTATTATAATTTTTGATAGAAAAAAAATAAATAGTAACAAATAAAAATAAAAAAGTATTATGAAAAAAATTTTGAATTTTATCAAAAGGAACTGGATCATTTTGGCTGTCACGGTTGTGCTAGTTGCAGTGGGCATCATTGCAGTGGTACACATTTGCAAACAAGAGAGGAAAATCAATACCCTTCGAGAGGATTATAATGAGCTTGTGAGGGACTACAACTCCCTCGTGGTGAGGGATTCAATCCTCTATGAGGATTATCTCGCTCTACAAAGAACAGATTCTATCTGCTCTGCAGCAAACGATTCCCTTGCTAGGGCCACAAGTATGCTGAGAAACAAATGCGACTCTCTCCAAAAAGCAAAGAGAGTAGTCATCCAACCTGCTCCTGCTAGGAAAAGAACTATTCCAGCCAATACTCGCCGTCAACCCCGCCAATATCCTGATTTGGACTGGTAATCTAGTCCGGAATGAAACAAAGAAAGTCGCTTAATATGAGTGGCTTTTTCTTAACGTCAAATTAATCAATTCAATCATTTTTGAATTTTGAAGATAACTATTTGCTTAAAAATAATTGAGATAATTATCGGTATGAAAACATATATAAGTGGGAAAGTAATATCTACTCATAAATAGATATAGTTTACTAATTCTGCTAGATCTGTTTTCAACATCATCGGTAAAATCTGCGATAGCAAGGTGATAATCATCGTAAATACTACAAAAAACATCGATAATTTTAATTTTTCATTTCTCAATATATATTGGGTATTTAATTTTTGAGTGAGATTTATCCAAAATCTAAACTGCCGATATACCGAAAAAATAGGTATAAACATAAATCATGTAGCACTCGCTCATGTCAGATCTCTTTTTCTGATTCTAGGGAAATTTCCATGTTGGCGACCATAATAAAACAATCCAAACATTCACAATGTCAGCAAATTCAAAATCACTGCTCAAATTGGTGAAAATCTTTTTTTGATGTTGTGTCTTTTTGCTAATTCTATCTCTGTGTCTGACAATTCTGATATTTTTTTATGATTTCAAATATAGGGATGATATTCTGGGTCATCGGAATATCTGATAATCCATACAGATCAAATAACCATCAAAACTGTAGTCACTAGAGATCATACTGCTAAAACTAAATTGATGATAGCCTGAACTAACTGAAGTCTCTCAATATTCTCTGAAATTCATGATCATTTGATATACCAAAATATTGTCGTGGATAGTCCCCATACCAAAAATATGATAAAAGGCGAAAAGAAATAAATCCATCATTTTATCCTTTTTTTTCTTTGTATACCTGTCATTATCTTATATTTTTTGATAAAAAAGTATCTTACAAAGTCTTGTCATGATTTAAGTATATGAGAGTATCCATATCCTCTGGCTCCCATTGTTTACCGAAAGTGTCTAATTTATCAGAATAATGAAATGGTATGATATAATTATCTGCATATTCTCTGTATTTTTTGTTGAATACATCCATAAAATGTCCATTTTTTACGATCGGTGAAATCAAAAACATATCATTACCCATATATCATTCTGTCTCCAATCGTGAAAAAAATAATGTAGAAAAAAATTCAATTGTCTCTACTATCAACCCTTCTGCGATAGCATTTCACTGAAGTTCTTCATAGGACTTATACCAGTATTGTAATATACCATTGTCCTTGTACATCTGTTTGAGTGCTCACATTCACAAATTTAGTGTCTTGACTCACTCATAAAAACTATTTGAGATTTTTATAATTTTAGCTGTATTTTCAGAGATATACAACAAAAAGAAATTTTCTCTTTTCAAATTATTCCTCAAAAATAGTGTAGTCTGAAATGATTGTGGTAATATAGTGATATGTCTATTTTCCCTTACATTACCATATACACCATCAAAATAATTGAGAGATTTGTAATCTATGTATATGACATACAATCTAAAAAATATGGTACCTGATTCTCATACCATATGCTGTCTTTCCTCTCAATTTACAAAAATACTATCTATGTATGTAGACAAAAATGCACCTGATACTCACTGAACTCTCTCTATATAATCTATCTTTTGTGCTGTAATTTCGTGTAATTTCTGGATAGACAATCCATCTGGACAATCCAAATAAATATCAAATCTAAAAAAAGAAAATCTACTTTCATCAAGGAGAAATGCTTGTTTATTTTTTGTATACTCATACGATTTTTCTATAACTTGAGATAGATTTTCATGCAAATAGTATTGCTGAATTGATGCTCATTTTTGTATATCGTACACTCAAAATCTAGGATAAGACTCTGAGATATATTCGTATCGTACTTGCATAAATAATTAATAATTAATAGTTAATAATTAATAATTTAGTGAAACCATTCTTAATTCTTAATTCTTAATTCTTAATTTTTCATTTTTAATTTTTACTTCTTAATTATTTCCAAACAATCCTCCAATGTCAAATCTGTAGCATCTTTTCATCATTTTGGGATTCTATAATTTTTTTTGTCATATTTGATATATGGTCAATACATACCGTTCAAAACTTCTATTTTTTTTCATTCATAATCAAATTCATGGATATATTTATTATTTTCTTTTTCTATCTTTTGCTGAATGAGAGGGATCGATTGCTCCAATGTAATCGTATATGGATCCAATGACTCTTCTCATCATTTTGGGATAGAGACAAACAAATCTTTGTACTTCAAATATGGACCGAATCTACCAATTGCTGCAACTATTTTTGCTCATTCATACTCTCATACTTCTCTTGGTAGTCCAAAACAATCCAATGCCTCTTGTAATGTAATTGTCTCAATCGTCTTTCCACTTGGAATATTTGCAAATTTTTTGTCTTCATCATCTGCTTTTCCTATCTGAATCAATGGTCCATATCTTCACAATCTGGCAATAACTGGTTTTCATGTCTTTGGATCTTCTCACAAAATTCTCTCTCCACTTGCTCTCTCTGCTCACTGAGCTTTGGATACTTCAGTATGAAATGGTCCATAAAATTTGGAAATCATGGCTACTCGTCAGAGATTTCATTCTGCTATTTTGTCAAATTCTTCTTCTACTGATGCAGTAAAATTGTAATCCATGATATCTCAAAAATTATCCATCAAAAAATCTGTAACTGTCCTTCATGTATCAGTAGGAAATAATTTATTTTTTTCTACTCATGAATTTTGAGTCTTTGTAGATGTACTGATCTCTCCATCTTTGAGTACGATCTCCATATATGGGATTTTTTCTCATGTCCTACTATCCAACTCTACATATCATCTCTTTTGTATAGTAGAAATAGTCGGTGCATAAGTAGATGGTCTTCAAATTCATCTCTTTTCAAGCTCTTTTACGAGGCTTGCTTCTGTGTATCTTGGTGGATGTTTCTTGAATTTTTCGGTACTAACTATCTGTGTCATATCCAAATTTTCTCAGATTTCCATATTTGGAAGTAATATCGAATTTGATTCTTCATCATCATCTGTAGATTCAGAATAGACTTTTAGAAATCCATCGAATTTGATTACTTCTCATTCAGCTATAAATTTATTTGAATTATTTGAATTATCAATAGTGACTACTGTCTTTTCTATAGTAGCTGGTGCCATCTGTGATGCTATTGTCCTTTTTCGGATTAGATCATAAAGTTTTTTTTGAGATGCATCATCTCATGCATTACGAATTTCTAGATGTGCTGGCCTGATACATTCATGAGCCTCTTGTGCTCATGTACTCTTTGTCTTGTAATTAGTAGGATTTGAGTATTTCTCTCCATATTCTTTGGTAATTTCGACTTTGGCCGCATTGATGGCATCTTGGGAAAGATTTACACTATCTGTCCTCATATATGTGATTTTTCATGCTTCATATAATTTCTGTGCAATTTGCATAGTACGAGTCACTGAGAATCATAATTTCCTACTAGCTTCTTGCTGAAGTGTAGAAGTGGTAAATGGTGCTGAAGGACTCTTTTTTCATGGTTTTTTTTCTATATCTGATACTGTAAATTTCGCTGTCTTACATGATTGTAAAAATTCTTCAACATCTTCTGATTTTTTGAAATCTTTGTCCAATGTAGCTGGGAAAGATTTTTTTGCATCTCAGACAAATGTTCATACAGTCTTGAATGATGAACTTGTATTAAATTTTTCTATCTCTCTCTCCCTCTCTACTATCAGACGGACTGCTACAGACTGTACTCTTCATGCTGAAAGTCATTTTGCTACTTTCCTCCGTAGTACTGGAGATAGCTCAAATCATACTAGACGATCTAATACCCTCCTAGCTTGCTGTGCATCTACCAAATTCATATCCAATGTCCTAGGATTTTGTACTGCGTGCTTGATTGCTTTTTCTGTAATTTCATGGAAAACTATCCTAGCTGTCTTGTCTATTGGCAATCAAAGCTGATTGGCTACATGCCGACCAATTGCTTCTCACTCACGGTCCTCATCGGTTGCGAGCCATACTTTGTCAGACTCTTTTGCTAATTTTTTGAGTTCTGCTACTACTTTTTTCTTGTCTGGACTAACTTCATACATAGGTCTGAAATCGTGCTCAATATCTATTCACATTCATTTGGTTGGCAGATCTACTACATGTCCAAATGATGCTTTTACTTCAAAATCTGATCATAATATCTTTTTGATTGTCTGTGACTTTGCAGGAGACTCGACTATTACTAGGTTTTTAGCCATAAGATTACGAAAAAATTATAAAGTTCACTCACTTATCGACTATTTATGTTTACAAATGCCAAAATAAAATTCAAGGTAAAAAAAATGTCATCCTGAGATGACATTTTAATTTTGTAGTAAAGTACTGATTATTTTTTGAATACATCTAGTTTTTCAGTAAATAATTCTGCACCTGGAGGTAACATCTTCCATAAATCAGAATTGTAATTTAGCAGTAATGTTGCTCATTTAAATATTTGGTTTCTTCTTAAATCAATCAGTCTATCTCCTGGTAAAGTTTTTTCGTTAGTAAACCATTCTGTTCAGACAGTTGATCTTCTCTGCTGGATAATGGGATTAGTATTTCATATCAATACTCAATTTACCACTAAATTTCACCAGAAACATCGTGGTCTATTATCAGCATCATTTATTTCTTTATTTGCAGCAAAATTTTTCGCTATAAATATTCATTTCACAGATTGTCAATTTTCAGCACAATCACTATCTATAAATTTTATGGTTCAATTTGGTACTATTATCATACCATTTGCACTCATATTTCATGAAATAGTTACCGTAATTTCTCATTCTGCGAAAATAGTAAATGGTTTATTTCATTTTGTAAGACCTCATGTTATTGTAAATGAGTCTCATTTTACAAAATATATTAATTTATTTGGAACCTTTTTTACAGATAATGTGGTTTTTGTTGGTCCTGGTTTCCAATCTCTTCTTATGTCTTTGTCTGATATAGATACGACAAGAGAACTATATTTCTTTTTGAATTTATCGATTAATCATTCTAAATTACTTATATTTAAATTTTGTACTCATCCACTACTTACTTTTTCTCATATTTTTGTCTCGATAAGACTACCTCCCATATCATAAAATTTATCCAAATAATCCGATAGTGTAATTTGTGGTAATCATGCTGTATTTATCTGCATAATATAAGGTTTTGTAAGTACAAAATCTGCCTCACATGCTCAATTATTGATATTAGCCCATTCTCGCTCTCAATCATTTGTACAATACTGATATGTTACTTCTTGTAATACTAACTTATATTCTCCATAAGCATTATTTTCGAATGGTTTTTTATCAAGATATTTTGCTTCTTTTACATTACTTGTAAGTAACTCATATACATTAAATAAACGTTTTGATGCGACTTTACTAAAATCTACATTCCATGTCTCAACTTTCCATTCTTCTTCATCACTAAAAGGTAAGAATATTTCTTCCAATTTGTCTCATTTATTATCAAAGCAAGGTATGGTAAATTTTGAAAGATAGTTATCATCTCCTTTTGCCTGACTATATTCATTTCAATCATACAACAAGAATGTACATTCTGCTGTCTCTCTATTTATTTCTACAGTCTTAACATCTCCATGTTGTTTACACTCTTCAGGTCATATTCATTTCATTCATTCTATTCTCCACCAAAATGGCAATATTTCTCATGTCATCACAGATATAGTTGTATCTAGTCCTAAACATCATGAATATGTAGACACCTCTCATCAGCTTCATCATCCACATGTCACACTAGCCGTTGCTGCGGAAATTTCATTAGTTAGTATTTGATCTCCATCTTTTACTGTATATACTATTTCTACTCTATTTGTTATGTTTCCACCTTCTGGACACTGTGTCACTGTTCATGTAATTGTTATCGTTCTAGACTCTCATGTTCTCAATTTTCATCCATTAAGTATATATTTATTACCAGATTTTTTTAATTCAGGATTATTTGATCCACCAAATTCGATATTACTACTTGGTCGTGTATCTGTCAATGTATAACTTTCCCAATCATGTGCTCATGTATTTTGGTAAGTGATGGTATATGTAATAGTAGCTCATTCTTCGATGTTTTCATCTGGAGTTGCAGTTTTGTTCAACCATCATCATTCTTTATTTAAATCTATATGAGGGGTAGGATCATCTCAACAGTTTATACTAAATTCTGATGTTCCTCATGAAACCCATCCTGATTTTCATTTTGCTTGATAATACAAAGTAACTTTATTTGTAATTTGTCGTCATGACTCTGCACAAACTCATGATCATACTTGTCATGACAGATACAATACTCATGTACCTCATGGTAGTAATTCTCATTGCATTTGATATATACGATTATTTCATGTTATTGTCATACGACATGATGGTTCTTTGCAACTATCTCATAAATAAGTCAAATATTTTTCTGGCCATTCATCTTCCAATCTATAGCTTTCCCATACTGTACTTCATGTGTTCCTATATGATATAGTATATTTTACTGTGTCTAAATTATTGATATAATGTGTGTCGGCTTCTTTCGTCACTGTCCATCCATCATCTCCACATATCACTACTGAATATCATTCTACCACTCCACTTGTTCCATCTTCTCTTCCAAATTCTATTTCCACTTTGTTTACTATCATTCACCATGCTGGACATTCCTTTACTCTTCATGTCAATATCAACTGCTTTCATTCTCTTCCTTTCAGTCATTCATTCACTGTATATGTATATTTCTTGTTTTTCTCTAGCTCTCTCTCTTCACATACTCCATTACATGTACTTCCCTTGTAATCTAATTTCTCTGGCCATGTATCTGTCAATCTATATCATGGTTGCCATGCTATATCTCACGTATTCCTATATGTAATCATATATGTGATATCTTCTCATTCCTCTATAAATTGTTTGTCTGCTTCCTTTCTAATTGTCCATCCTGGCTCTGGTCAACATGTGATTACTATCGTCTCATCCATATAATTCTCTGTCTCTCAGATCCTATACTTCAATCTTACCCTATTTACTAATACTCAATTTTCTGGACATTCCTTTACGCTTCATGTCATTACTATTTCTTTACTCTCTCATGCTTCCAAGCTTTCATTCACTGTATATGTATATTTCTTATTTTCCTCTAACTCTCTCTCTTCACATACTCCATTACATGTACTACTCTTGTAATCTACTTGCTCTGGCCACGTATCTATCAATTCATATCCTGACTCCCATGCTTTGTCTCATGTGTTCCTATATGTGATCGTATATGTGATTTCTTCTCATTTGTTTATCCTACTTTTGTCTGCTTCTTTTTTGATTGTCCATCAATCATTTGGATTAAGATTACATTCTATCTCTACCTCTCATGTCACTGTTCATTCTACTGGAACTCCATTTACTATTGTAGTATAAATTAATTTCACTTTGTTTACTATTCATCCACTAAGTGAAGGACATACTCATGATCATACTTGTCATGTCAGATACAATACTCATGTACCTCATGGCAATAGTTGTCCATCCATATTGTATGTATAGATATTTCCATTTTGTGTTTTATGACATCATAATCCACTTTCACAACTATCTCATGAATATGTCAAATATTGATTTGGCCATTCATCTTCCAATCTATAGCTTTCCCATACTGTACTTCATGTGTTCCTATATGATATAGTATATTTTACTGTGTCTAAATTATTGATATAATGT
>Ga0247608_10000759_pt1 | contig 49592 bp, 37 predicted proteins | sample 176DNAGHGlowgp2_FD_193490 | JGI IMG/M metagenome (GOLD analysis project Ga0247608, IMG submission 193490) | Sheep rumen microbial communities from Palmerston North, Manawatu-Wanganui, New Zealand - 1766 DNA GHGlow gp2 | ecosystem: Host-associated > Mammals > Digestive system > Stomach > Rumen ...
GAGAGAACACTCACTTTATAATCCCCTTAAGAACAAGGATTTCTCTTACTAAAAAAGTAGAACTTTGAAAAAAGGTAGGTAAAATGCGGGGGTAGAGCCTCCCAAAGCCCCCATTTCTACTTTTGTTTCGGGGTGTTGTCTCCTTAATAAGTAACTTGAAAAAAGGTTCGCCCACATTAAACGAAGCCATTAAAAAAAGTTCACTCACAACACACAGAGCACTTAAAATAAAGGTTAGACCTATACAAAAAGGTTTTCACTATTTTAGTGAATTTCACTATTTTAGTGAATTTTTTATTCTATACAAAATATGAAAAACATATAAAATAATTGTAGACCGATAATAATAGGTTATAACTGGTAGTGGGTGTTAGAACTTTTTTATAATGTAGAAATATATAATGTTTGACATAATTAAAAAAATATATATAGTCATTGGCCCTCAATTTAAAAAAGAGACATTCCTTGAATGGAGTGTCTCTTTCTAAGAAGTTTTAGTTCCCTTTCTTAGAAGGGCTACTTTACCCAATCTCTTTTAATACTATATTTACTATCTACTTGCGGCTTAACCTTTTTATAATATAATGTCCTTATTTTATCTTCTCAATATTTATTACATAAATCCATAATAAGATTATGAGTAGTTCAGTTAGGTATTTCATCTTCTCTTTCTTTACAGCTAGTGTCATAGATTTGTTTTACCAACCATTCGTCACTTCATTCTGTACTAGTTGATTTTTCTTTTATGCGTTGCTTATCGTAATCGTTTAATGGGAATAATCAGGTCCATCATTTTGCTACAGATTTCTCTAGTATAGCCTTTCTCTCTTCTATACTAGTTCAGTTTAGTATTTTAAGGTTCCTCTTTACTGCTCAGTCTGTAAACGCTTTATAATCCTTACTACATCTAAGGTCGACAAACTCGCTCCACAGAGTATCAATCTCTTTAATATCCCTTTCTTCTGTTATGCCCTTGTGGAGCAGGTCATTAAATTCTGTGTTACTCAAAACTTCATCATATCTTTGCTGCTTCTTAGTTTTGCGTTTTGTCTTCTTTTCATTTTTATCAACTAGTTCAGTCTCAACATCACACTCAGTAGGTATAGGCGACGCGTCAGCGTTGCTAAAATTTTTGTTTTCCTTATATATATTATTATATATATTATTATATATATTATTAGGTAATCATTTTGATGAGGGTCCCTCATCATTTTGATTAGGGTCCCTAATCATTTTGATTAGACCCCCCTCATCATTTTGATTAGGGGTATAATCATTTTGATTAGGGGTATAATCATTTTGATTAGGGTACCCCTCTATATCAATTTTTAACTTAAGTCTTCTACACACCCCGACCTTTCATTCTTCGGCCTCCTCTACATAACCCAGTTCTTTTAAATGGGCGATAGCTCTTGTTATGGTAGGTACACTACATTGTAAAAATTCTGCAAGGTAATTATTTGTTGCCCAACAATGGTCATTACTCTTGTCTAAATTTTTTACCACAACAAGGATGCTCTTTTCTACGAAGCTTATACTTCTATCTAGCCATAAATTTCTAGGGAATCGTACCCCCTTGAAATCTTCACTATATTCATTCATTCCCTAATATGGTTAAGAGTTAAAATTTTCTTTTCTTAAATTTGTAATCTCTGTTAAACTTTCTGTATATGTCCCCGTTTTTATATCGTAGTACATCTCCAGTTCTACATCGTTTACATATTTATCTTTTTCAAGCTTGAATATTCTTGAAGGTATATGTGTAAAGTCATCTTCATTCTTCGCCATCGTTATAAATACATTAGAGAAGTCGAATATCTTTTGACTCCCCTCGAATTTACCAAACTTATTTGTATGATGTAATAATATTACAGCGATATTAAGCTTTTGTACCAGAGCTAGGAAAGTTTCCATTGTTTGATTTTGATGACTTCTAGCTTCGTTTGTTAGGTTTCACTGTATCTTTGAAAGCGAATCGATTACAAATAACTCATATCACTCTTTTGTCTTCTCTGTTATTAATTCTACAAGCTCATCTAGTTTATATCCCATAGGAGAACAATCGTATCAGAATTGTCATAAACTATCAGCCACATATTTCTCCATATCTTTTCTTTCATCTGGAGAGAGGGGGTTCTTATCTCAAAGGGCTTCTTTTGTTTTTCAATGTTTCCATAACCATCTATTTACCCACACAGTTTCAATCCTAAACTCTCAGTTAATGTAGAAACATTTTCTTCCTTCGGCCGTGTTCCTTTTTATTATGTCCATTGCGAATGTTGTCTTTCAGCTATTTGATGGGGCTACAATAGTTACCAACTCCCCAGAAAGGAAACTATTAAATTTCTCAAAACCCTTAGGGTAATAATATGTGTGTAATTCTGTGTTAATATCTGTATCAATGGCGGACAATATTGAGTCCACACTTTTTGTTTCTTCTTTCTTCTCTGGTAAGACGAATGGGAACTCTTCTTTAATCCATTTATAGATTTCTTTCCAATCCACCCCACCGTACCAAGCTATCCAATTAGTCCAGTTTGGTCATCATTTATCTGTGCTTCAGATTTTTCCCACCTTATCTATTCGGCACCCTGTGGATTTTCAATTACAATATATTTGCTCTGTTCAATTTGAGTTGTGCTTAAATGTAATAATGTCTCATCACACTAGGCTAGTCCCGCTAATTTTCTCTAGCATAGCTTTAGAGTCCATAGCCCTAATCCTGTCCCAAGCATCATCATTTCAAATAGCTTGTTTTAATTGTTGCTCTTTTTTTATAGCTTTAGCTTCTTTTTCTGCTAATGTTTCTGTGTCTGGGTATGCTTTTAACATTTCTTCTTCTGTATAGTAATTTCAGTTTCAGTCTACAATACTACACATAAATGGGTTATTTGGGTCTTTCATATGGTTATATCCTGGAACGCGTAATACTCTACTTATATCACTCGCAATTGCTGGGTCGCCCCCAAAAAAATTTCTAAGTCACCAACATATTTTAGTCCAGTTTTCTATAGTTCCATCTTTAGCAAACCAATACATATGATAGCTTTTATTGCTCTCTATTACAAGACTTGGCGCTAAAGGAGCGACCGAGATTAATTTTAATTGGTCCTCTTTACTTAAATCATCTACTTCACAAGCCCAAGCATTAACTTTAGTTACGCTGGCCTTATCCCTCTCTCAAGGTTTCATTGAATTTATAGAGAAAAAAACACCTGCTCATTTTTTATTGTACTGCTCTAGTCCATATTCTAGCTTACTGTCGTCAAATTTGTGTTGGTCAATTTTTCTAGCTAAGTCTTTTCATTGTTTTGTATCGTCAAATAGTTGAATAGTGCAGTCTTTAAAATTGGGGTATTTGTCTCTCATTATTTGTAAATACATATTTGGCATTTTTATTTGGTGGTAATGGGGTAAAATTTTTATAATTATTTTTTATCCTCATTGCCACATAGCGTAAACGTACTTCCTCCGCAAGGTGGATAGGTAATAGTGGTCGTAGGCGTACTGTTTCGCTTGTTACTATTAAGATATTTAGTTGTAAATGGGAAGGACGTTTTATTAATTTTGTCCATTAATTCTGTGTCGTCACAGTGTCTGATGATGAATTCAATAACATCATCGATAGTAATTTCTCTTGTCATAACAATAATAATAAGAAAATAAATAACAAAGTAAACAAAAACCCCGACAATTGTTGTCAGGGTATTACACAGAAAGCGCATTGCCATAGGCCCTGACCTTCCTATGTAATGCAATTGTTGGGGTAATTGTTACTTGATTCTACAATAATGTAGAAAAAAATTTTTTCAAGAGAATTTTTTCTCTCTATTGATAGATTATATAAAAATGTCAAATTTTTATAACATTTTATTAGTTCAGTTCTGGAGTATATTTTTTCTAAAATGTCAAATGAAAATTTTTATTCCACCTATGAAAAAATATAATCTATTAATAGAGAAACATATTTATCTTTATTATTTCTTCTTATGTCTTTATTTGATACGTTTAAACAATGAGAGATTATAGAGAACCCATCTCAACTTAAACAGCGTAAGGAACGTGTAAAAAAAGAAAAGGAAGACGTTAAGAAACAAAAGAAGGCGCAGTTAAGGGAAGAAATGAAAGCTAAACTTTCCCCAGAAGAATACTATAAATGGTATCAAAAAGAATGGCGTGCTCATAATAAAAAGCGAAAACACGATTGGTATGTAAAAGATTACGCTAAAGTTAAAGCAGAGAGAGATAGAATAAGTGAAGAAGTGTTAAGTGAAATAGAATATAAATGAGAGAAGGAGCAGACGATAGATGAATATTATATAGAAAAGTTTAGAGAGGATGATACTGATTGGGAATGACGCTATCGTTATTCTTGGCGGGCTTCTCCATTAGCAAAAATAGATAGGAAACGGGCACCCCCATATAAACTTCCAATAAGAATAGCTGAGAATTATTCTGATATGGAGCACTTAATGAAGAGCCAACTTACTGTACAATGAAATGTATATAAATTAATATACCCCCAATTAAATGAAATTGAACTGTGAAGTTTTAAAATGGCCGAGAAGCAAAAGGTTACAGCTCGTCCTATGTGGAATATGGTTTGAAAAATATTGGAATTAGCCGAAGAAAGTAAACTCCCCAAGCACCAAATATGTGAAATAACTCGAGCATTACAAAGCGGGACATATATTCCAGAGGAAGTATACCTTTGACATATTAGCCGAATATTCTGAGATGTTATAGTTACATCTATGGGGCATATGTTTAAAATAGCTTTAGAGAATAATTTAAAATGGCTTACTCCAGACACAATAGATGAGATACATCAGCAAAGATTAAATTATAAAAGGGAATGAGATAAATGCCGTATATACCCATTATATAATTCCTATCTTATTAGAGTGCCAGCTTGGAAGATATGCGAAAAGGATTGAATTAAGGATTATTGACATTACTTCTATTATGTAGTTCCTATGTGAAATAAATTTAAAAAATAACCAAAAATGATATGTATTGATTTCTTTATAAAGACTTTGATAATTCTCGTTGACTCTTTTATAACTGAGAGAGAGTGAATTTAAAATATTGCCTAGATGCTAAAGAAGCAGAAGAGTGGCGAGAGAAAAACAAAAAGCTTATGGTTACAGTTACCATAAAGCGTCCTCCAGATTTAGATATCCCAATAAGCCTACCATTATGAACTACTAAACTAAATGTGGCAGATAGGGACACTAACTTTCTTACCTTTATTACAAAAGGTAATGTAAATACAAGAATGGAGTTTATATTGTCAAAATTTATGGACTCTTATCATCTCTGAAAGGATTGAGTGTTTTATAGGAGAGAGGAAGAGGACACCTCTGCTTTAAATAGCACAAGAAATATCCTAGCCCTCTGTATGATGAAAGATATAATCTTATGACAATTTAGAGTTACACCAATTAAAATCCCTAAATGAAGAAATAAAAAAGACTTACAAAGGATGGAATATATTGATTGGGATATTTGAGAAGACTTCTCAATTGATTACGAAGTTCAATGACAGAAATATAGAACAAACTTATTTTGAGTATATAAACCTAAACTCTTTGAAGCTATGCTTGCTGATACCTGAAGGACATTTAATGGCTTCTGTCTACAGCATTGGCAGATGATGGTATGGCTACTTAGTTGATGAGTGACTTATGTAATTGGTCCGAGATGATGAGGTAAATCTCTATATATTAACTGAGATAGTGCGGGGTATTTACTTAAAGAGATAACAGATAGTAATGAAAGGATTCAAGAATTTTCAGTTCTCTATATGGGACTATCGCAAAAACAGAACGCTCCATATATGGTGTATTCACAACAGATGCTTAATAATCTTATTGATTTGCCGAGTTTTTGTAACAAGTTACCTGATAATACAGGTTTATACATCCTCGACGGAGATAAACAGAGAAAACTTGAATATGTTACAACTAATCAGAATGACCCTACTAGGTCAAGACGTACAAGAAAGTTCGTTTGAGATGAGGCCGACTATCTTGACTGGGACTATGTAGGTACAGCTATGTCAACAGCAGACTCATTAGTCACTCTTATTTCAACAATTTGACCTAATACACAAGCTTGACATTTCTATCAATGACGGCTTAATGCATATAAGACACAAAGAGAGTACGAACCTATTGATGTATTGATTCACGATATATGGATTAAATATTGACTAGATATTTGTAAGAGTAGAAAAGATTATGAAAGAAAAATAAAGAATTGAGACTTCGAAAAAATGAGAGCTGAGTTTATTCAACGTAGGCCAGAAGTAGCTTTACACTTCACAATGGATGATGTAGAGTTTCTTACGGAGGAGCAGAAGCAAGCTCAGGTAACTAGAGTATTAAATGCTAGAGGTTATGATTATATGCTTGCTGAATATTATGGAGAATATTCAACAGACCAGACAGTATTTAATATTGATTGAGTACAGCTTCAATGTCCTAGCGACTGTGATTATTGGGCGGTTGGATATGATGAAGCTGATACGTACGATAACCCTTGACTTTGTATATTATGAGCTAAAGACTGAAAATACTATATCAAAGAGACATATAACCTAGCAAAAGAAAGTAATGAAAGGTTCGCTAAAATGAAACAAGTAATTCAGGACTTGAAGAACACAACAAAACCTGTTTATTTAGTTCTTGATGCTTCGAGATGATGGGCGGCTGCTAGAGAATTATGAATGCTTTGAATGCCTTGTGATATGCTTATTAAATGGACAGGTAATATTACATATCAGCCTTGAGCTAGACATAATGTAGGTAAGCAATGGTGTATCGAAATGATTAAGAGTAGCTTCTTTGATTCTAACTTAATCTATATCGACCCAAATTGCTATTGAGAATGATGACTTGTAGAGGAACTTTCTCACTTCAAAAAATGGAAAGCATCAGCTAGGTGAGAGAAAAAACTTCACGATGACCAGGTTTCCGGAATGATGCTTGTATTGTACTTTGCTTGGTTCCACGACCAACTTGCTACTAAAGACGTAATAAAAATGGGGCCACAAAAATCAAATCAACAATTAGCTGAAGAATTTTGGGCAGAAAGATACCAGAAGCAAGAAGACACAACTGAAGACTTCTTAAATAATTTAAAAAGTTGATTGTTTTAAAAAGTTATAAAAAAATCCTTAAATTTTATAATCTATATATAGGAAAATGTTAATAGAAAAAAAACAAGAAATCTTAAAAGCATTAACAAAAAAATATGCTTTAATTAGAGATGATGATTGAGAATTGTTGACAATACTCGGGAGAGATAATGAATGATATTATGTTTATTATTTGGAACATTGTAATCTTACCAAATCAGACGCAGAGGCTTTGTTAGACAAGGCAGCCTGAATTGCATTTGTGCCAGTAATCGATGGGAGAATTCTCAGACAAAACGAAGAAGAACTAGAATTACAAAAGGAGAAAATTGAAGCGCAAAGGGAAGATAATTACGACGTTGAATAAACATAGTATTTATTTCAGGAATTAAATTTTTATGGCATTACTAGATAGTTTAAAAAATATTTGGCACGCGGCAAAGAACACCGTAAGTGGTTGGTTTAGTGATGATAATACAGAAGCGAAACCTCAAACATTAAATGAGCAAATACAGACTTGAACTATAAATAATACTAACATTAACACTGCTACTCGTAACGATACACTTACGAGTAGTTTTGCTAATAAAAGTTTATCAGACGTAGCAAGTCAAATTAATAGAGAAAATGCTCAAGATTACGCTCCAGATATTCCACAATGATGATTTTTAAACCCTAATGAAACTGAACTTTCTTGAGGTTTAGATAATGCTATAGCAAAAGAGAAAGAGAAAGAAAGTGAAAGTTGGGTTGATACTTTAAATAGATGGGGAAATAATATTAGTAAATTCACGAATAAGATAGTAGATTCGTATAAAGCAGATGCAGAGGCACAAGAAGTTGAGAAACACGTAGCGTTGTGATATAATCCAGATAACCATAATATGCTATTCCTTGATTTAGGTGACAGAGGTTGAGAAGACCAATTATTCCAATCTGAATGGCAAAAATATAATAACATAGTTAGTAACCCTAATACAACTCAGCAAGAGGCTAATCAGGCTTTGCTAAATTTCTATATGAATACAAAAAATATTTTCAGATTAAGAAGCGATGATTATTATACTGATTGATTCCTATGAAAAATACATAGAAGAGAGGACCAATATACACAAGAACAGTTAGATAGGCTTGCTCAGAATAATACAAAGAAATGAAATTATGAACCTACATTAGACGAGTGGCTTACATATGTAAATGCACAATGAGAAAATCAAAATAATGCACAGCAAATTTATCAATCATATTGACTTGACCAAGAAGAACCTACTATTGATTTATCTTCTTCAATGCAGAGCGAATATGTTTCTCGTTTTATGAATGAAGCATTAAAGGATGTAAATAATATTTCTGAGGAATATATAAAAGATTGAAGAGTACAGGCAGATTTTATGTCTAGCTGATGGGATTCTGCTCGTGACCAAGCTACAAGAATATATACAATTGCCGCTCCTATATATGCTCTTGAAAAAGTTGTTCGTTCAAAACCGAAAACCGAATGGACTTCTTGAGAAGCGTTAGTTATCGATACCGCTGAGAGGTTTAGACAAATGGAAGTTGCTGCTGCTAAATGAATTAATAATTATTTAAAACAATCTGCTAAAAACGTAGACGAAAATTGAGAAATTTCTGAAACTCTTGACTCTTTTGAATGATGACAAACTTTATGAGATGTTTTATCTTCAGAAGTAAAAAAACTTAGTTGAGAATGATGATGGTGGAAATGAGATTCTACTATAGATGTATTTCAACAAATGGCCAATAACACGTTATATGCGTACGAAAAAGAAAGGGGTTCAGCAATATGAAACGCTTGGGAATGGGCACAGCATCGGTGAGAATGATTCTGATATAGGCTATGAGAAATCTGACAACAAGCTGCTATGTTAGTTTGAGATTTAGGTACACTAACATATCACGCTATGACTCCACGAAATCGATGAGAGTTTCAAGATGAAATATCTTGAAATAAATCTGCTTGGTCTACGTCTGCGTATTTAGACCAAGACTTCACTATATGAAGGCTAATAGAAACAGACAAATCTAGCTCGTCTAGGACAATACAAAAATACTGGCTTAAGTGAGTAGAATATGTCCCAGAGATTGCTTGAAATCTTGGACGAGATTATTTATTATGAGTTGCTACTTGATGAGTTTGAGCTGTATGAGCATTAACAAAAACTAAAAGAGCATATCAGGCTTTAAAGGCTGCTGAGTGAATGTCTATGTTTCAAAGACTTAATCAAGCAGTTAAGTATTGAACTTGAGGTGTGGTTAAATGAATAGATTGATTATTAGCTGCATCTAAAGCTACAAGTAAAATTAATCCAACACGAAAAGCAATTTGAGAATTAGTTGATTGGACTGTAACTCAATCTGTGATAGACCAGGCAATGGATGCACAATGGAGTGCATTCGATACTGAAGCATATTCAACACAATCGTTTGTATTGTCTGCGTTATGAACATTATGATTTAATGCTATATTACCTTTATTTACAGATGCTCAGATTGTGCAGTGAATTAGAAAATTAGCTAATAAAGGTGCGATGTGAAATTGATGAGTGTGGGATGTATTAGACTATATGGGTTCTTCTAAGGAAGCTAGGGACAATGTAGTTAGACTATTACAGAAGGCTGATTCAAATATTAGTGTTAGAGACTTAAAAGAGCTAAGTAATAACTTTAGTAAAATTCAAGAAGTGGCTAAACGTGCCTATAATGAACTCCCTCAAGATAAAAAACAAGACGCATCTGAATGGACAAAGAAATTATTGCAACAATATATTAATGAATTCTACAGACAAGATTCAGATATTGCCAGGAGGATGAATGTATTAATTCAAAACGAATTAACTAATCCAGCTGATATTATAAAATATTTATGAAGGATACCTTGACAAGTTTCGTTCTGACCTTATGTATCTAAGATTAAATTAAAGAATTGAACGGATGCTACTGTTGTTTGGGAGACTTGAAGTGATAACATTAAAAAACAATTAAATACGATAGACTGAGGTATTGCTGCTAAAGTTGAACAATGATTTAGTCCAGACGATATAGCTAATTTAAAGAAGATTGAATGATTTTCTGATGTGGCTGACGACGCAAAATGAGAATATTTCACAGTCGCAGATGAGAATTGAAAGAAACATCTAACTGAGAAATGACTTGAAAAGCTATGAATGAAAGCAGAGAATATAGATTTATTTTCTTTGTGAATTCAAATATCTGAGGCTGAAGACGCAAGAAATGCTTTAAGTAAATTAAAAGAAATCACCACTCCAAATAAAAAAATTAAAGATGCTACTGTTGACGCAGTAGTGGACTCTTGAGCATACGGGAATGTAGTTAATAAAGTAAAAGAAATCGTATGTTAATTTATTTTAGCAATTATACATTATGGCAAAGATAGACTGTAATAAATTAGCTAATATTATCGCTACGTGAATAATCTGATGAGATGATGACTTAGCAAAAGAATTAGCAGAATTATCTAGGTTAAGAAATAGTATGCTTGAGCGCTCAAGGAGAACCGGCGAATGAGTAGACGCTTTAACTTGAATGGATGCACACAAGTTAGAATTAAAGGCTGAGTCTGCAGATATTATGATTAGATGAATAGTGCAAGCTCAGATATTATGAGGAAGATTTGGAGCCGAAGCATACGACGAATTAGCTAGACAAATAACTAAAATGGGTGGGGGCTTAGCAGAGTGAATGACTTTATTGAATAAAGTAAAAAACGCTAATCCAGTAGACTATGAAGATATCGCAAGAGCTTGGTGAAGTACATCAGGCTCTCCTGCAGATGTAGTAAAAGAAATAAAACAAAAATTAGATACATTTATGGCTACTAATTATAGCCTTAAACAATATACAGACTTATGACAAACATCTGCTGTACAAGCTTTAAAGAAGCAATATATTGATAAAGAAATAACTCAAGACGAGTTTATGAAAGAATATAAAAAGCTTTATAATAAAGCCTTAGATAATGTACAAAAAGCAAAAGACAGAGATGCTGCAAAAGAGGCTAAAAAGAAAAGAAAACTTTGAGCCAAGGATAAAAAACATTGATGGCAACAAACAGATAAAGTAACGTGAGAATGGAGCAACGCTGAAATGGTAAAGAATGAATTAAAAGCTCCGTCTTGATATTCTGCTATTGATAATGAATGGCAGACTATTGTAAAGATAGCAGAGAATGATGGGCAAGATGCTATGGATACTTGGGTCCAGTATGTTATGGCTAGAGAAATAATCGCCGCTTGAGCAGATTGAACTAACAGAACTACTGAGGATAAAATAATAAAATTTTTTCGTGATTCAGGAACAGCTAAAAATTTAAAAGATTACACTTGACCATTAACTTTAGACCAAATAGAGAAGATAGATGATTTAAGCGTATTGCTTTCTAAAGCATTCACTAACACAAAACAGCTTATGTTTTGAAGCGATGCTGAACTATTAAGAGATGCTTACGCAAAAAAACTAAACTACTTAGCCAGTAGAAAGAAATTAAGTTATAATGATATAGAGAAACTGGGGTCATTAATCAGAACTATGCAGTTTGTAGAACAGTGAGCTACATTCTCTAATGTAGTTATAGCCTCTTCGTTATACAATAGAGCTAGAAGGCTCTGATTGAATGTGTCTTGAACTAATTGAAAAGACTTATATAATTGATTAAGGAACTTTGCACAAACAATTTGAGATTGAGAATTGCCTGATGTAATTGAAATTGCTTGAGTAAAAATGTTACCTACTGATGTTATTCAATTAATTTATACTGTCACTTGAGATAGAAATATTATAAAACTTTTAGAGAGATGAGAATATGATAGCGGTACCGTATTAAACATTGCTACTCAATATTTATTATGAAATAATAAAGCTGCAGCAAATAAGATTATAGCTCTTTATAAAAAAGCAAAGTTAAATGCAAATATATCTAAGCCAGAGGAAATCGCTTTAGATACGATTACCGGGCAAACATTAGCAGATAGACCTAAAGCATTCTTTAACTTTAGGGAATGACTATATATTCAAGATGAGAATACTAGAGCTAAAGCTGATTTAATGGATTTGCGTGCTAATAGAAATAAGATGACTGTTAGTACAGAGATAGAAGACTTAACTGACTCAGAAGATTTGATATGAACTCTTAGAGAAAAATACAAAGGTTGATATTTAATAGTTTCTGATTCGAGATGGAGAGATAATAAAGAGCTCGACAATATATTAAAGAAAGTGAATGAAACTGAATGACGGAAAGACGAAGACAAAATTACAGTAATATATCCTCGCTGAGCAATGTCTTGAAGGTTTGATATGGAATGAAGAAGCTTAGTATTCAAAACAGAGAATGATGATATGTTTGACGAAATAGCTTGAACAGCTTCAATTAAATCTCTTTGAGAAAGTATTCCAACAGAGAGAATGAGAAAAGAGATGTATGAAATAACTACTGGCGAATGAACTGAAATAGATACTGTTGTTTCTACGTCTGGTTGAACTCCTCTTGTTGTATATAAGTCTAATAAAAATTGAACTACAGAAAGTTTAACTTATTCTTCTGAAAAGGTAGATTGAGAAGAATGAACATATTTGATAATTAAGCGCCCATTTGAAGTTAATGCTAAAAAGAGTACAATAAATAGTATCTTTTATGAGTGAAAGAAAATGTCTGCAAATGACTTTTCGAACTATGTCAAAGAATTAAATAAACAGTTGAAATGATGAGATAAATATGATTGAGTTGTAATTACTAATGTGTGAAATAAAGGCGATACAGTATATATTGCCTTAAAGGAAAGCCAATTATCTCCATTATCAAAATGAGAAAAGGAAGCGTGAGATGAAGCGCAGGCGTTAATAGATTATAATAACGACATAGACGATGCAGCTCGTAAATATTATTGAGAGTTATTGTGAATAATCGAAAAGAAAGTAGTAGATTGAAAAGTTGTTACAACTATTGATAAGAATACATTAGATAGAATTAATAATGTTATATCAGAAAAAACTTGAATACCTGTGAAAGTAATTCAGAATATGCCAGACAGATGAAATTTATGGCAAATGGTAGATGAAAGAATTTCATTGTCTATGGTTGTTTCTGGGAAATTCGAGAAACAAATGATTAATGTCCAAAATGAGATTGATAGAATAGCAGATTTATCAGATGATGTATTAGCCTCAGAAGTAAATAAAAGCATTTGAGGAGTTGTAAGTGAAGATGCAATAAAGAATTCTAATAACCTTTCAGAGATTAGAGATGCTTATATAGATTTCAGAACAGCAGAAAATGAGATAGATTATTTACAGGCAAAATGAAAATTAATTTCATTGTCTAGTTGATGAAGTGCTGAAACTATGAGAATGTCCGACATTCAATCTATGTTTCAAAATAGAACATTTGCTACAGTGTATAAAGATATGTTCTTTCCTAATCAAACGATAGCTGATAAAGATTTGAATGAGTTTTGTAAGCTTATCAATGATGACTTATTTAATACAATCTCAGTTGCATTTGCTAATAACTTAGTGAATGCTTGATACTCTCTGCCATTAGCTAATGTAAGAGACTTTATCTATATTTATCTGACTTGATGAGCTGATTGAAATAATACTATAGAGCTATTAAATACTCCATTTATTCAATCATTATTTTATAAAAATAATATCCCATTCACTACAGATAATATACATTCTATAATAGATAATCTATTGCCTCAGGATATTAAATTTAATTATGAGGACGCTCTTTATAAATGAAGGCAGTACAGCATAGACAATGCAGAACGTGCGGTATATAGAGAAACGGAGAATGTATTCTTACCTGATACATATTCAGCTTTAGTCGCTATTGATTGAGCAAAGAAATGAATGATACCTTCAGGACAAGAAAATAAAATATTATCAGATATATTAGATAGATATATTGAGGAATTCAGAAAATGATTTCAAGACTGAACGTTAACATTTCAAAAAGCACAACAAATAAAACTTCAAGCTTCTTATGCCCTTGATATGTTTGAGCAGGAAATAGTATTATCTAAATACTGAAGATTACTTACTCCAGCAGATAGACAATCATTATTAGGTAGCAAATATGCATTACCTATATATGTTGATTCTATGAGTGCAAGTAAGGCAATGGAAGAAATGAAATGAATAAAGAATAGAATATTGGATAATTATAAAAAATCATTAAAAAGAATAGCTAAAGAGAACGATATTGATAAAGATATAGGGAAATGACTTAAATGAGAAGATGAAATAAAAGAAGCAAAAATAAATGCTAGGAAACAAAAATTAGTTGATAACTGAGCTACTATTAAAAAGGTTTGAGAAGATTATGTAGTAGTGGATGCAAGGCAAGAATTAATAAGTAATCTACAAACTCTTCCAAGTAATATTAAATGATTAGAATCGGTAAAAGCTTTATGAACAGAAGGTATAAATAGCCTATCTAATAAACAAGTTTATGCCTTATTGTCTTACATAGAATCAGCTAAAGCACTAAATACTAATGCAAACATAGTAACGAACTTAATGTATAAGCAATCTCCTATATTGGCTAAATATAATTTCTTTGAGAATTTTAGAATAGCCGAGAATTGATTACCTAGAGCTTTGTATGGGAATGCTTTAAAGGATGTTAAGATATTAAAAAACTTCGATAACACATCTAATATAGATAAAGAAATCAAAGAATGAATTTTCTGAAGTATTAAATCTTTTTTCAGAGAAGGTTGACAAGGATATATCACTAAGTGAGAGCTAGAGTGATTAGTAGATAAATGGATTAAAGACACAAAAGCTATTGAAAGATTCGAGAAAGTATGAGTGACTAAATCTAAAGACAAGAAAGCTATTACTAATTTTATGAGGGCTACATATATAAACGCCTTCACCCCATATACATATTTAAGAGACTTGCCAACTTGATGAGTATTAGTAGAGTGAGGCATAGAAATGCCTAATGTAAAGAAAAAAGTTGAAACATTATTAAAACAAAAATATCAACAAACTCAAATAGACATAAGAAACCTAGATATTCCAGATATGGATGTTTTACAGGATAGAATTATAATCCAATTAGAGAACTGAGACGAGAAGAGCTTAAGACAGCTATGAGATGAGTCTATTGACTCTTGGAAAGAAACTATATTTAATGAAGAGAATATTTTTGTAGAGGAAGCTGATAAAGTTTGACTTTCTTTACCAGACCCAACTAAAAAGCTGACAGAAAAAGAAGAAAGAAATCTAGAATTACAAAACAAACAATATAGAGAGAATATAATCAATAGTTATAACTGAACTCTACAAGCTATGATGGATTGAGTTCAATTAATCACAGAATGAGAAAGAGCTCTTATGTCCTCAATTTTAATGGATGTAAGACAAAAGCTTAGAAGATACTCATTAACAAATATGTTAAGCGATGCAGCTGATGCTACTTATTGACTGAATGAAGAGATTGGAAGATGAATTAAAGATTACTTGATATGATTAAAAGGTAGAGTGACAGCGTGAATGTGGAGACCACAAGAAATAATGGATAGATGGGCTAAAGTTAAAGAAGCTTATAGTAGATATTACCCTATGTCTTTACCACAGATTATAGCTGTTAAGCCTACTACTAGAGCTGAAGACTTAGCTAAAAATATGGCAAGATATTTTAAAACTCTTGAGCATCATTTAGGTAGCGCAGATTGAGCTTTGTGATGTACGACTAGAGAAGATATAAATAGAGCTTTTTTTAATTTATGAGAGGTAGTAAATGACATACAGGATATTAAATGAATTTATTGAATATTATCTGGTATAGAACAAAATCAAATATTTAAGTTCTTTAAATTCGGTAACCCAAGAAGTAAATATTATGTAAGAGAATTTGTACGTACTTCAGAAGATAGAACTTCTTGATGGTTGACTTGATATAGAGATTATGTCACTAAATTGAGTTGAATTAGCAGAGAACAGTTTAATATTATATTTGGAAGCGCATATAATGATGAAGATTTCAAGAAAATACTACAAGGGTTAACTTGATTTACATTGACAAATGATTGATGGTGAAGACGGGCTAATACAATATTATCATTTGCTAATGGCTCAAATACCTTATTCAGAATCGCAATGTCATATCCTTGACAGCTCTTCACGATTCCACAACAGTGAGTAGCTTATTTCTTAAAGCAGACTTGACTAGAAAGAAAACTTTGAGCCGAAAGTCTTTCTGCTGCAGATAATATCAGAATGAAATATTCTGTCTTAGACTGAGCATATAACGAATTGCCATTAAATAATAGATATTCTGTCAACCCAGATGATTTAAATCCAAATAGTTTCTATAACAGATATTGAATACCTGATGTGAATACTGTTTATGCTAATACTGCTATAGATAGTACAGACGATTATCTTAGTATGTATAGTAAAATAGATAAATTCTGAGCTAGCAGTATATGAGCAACTAATCAAATAGTAAGACAATTTGACCCATATAAAGATAACGCGAACAATATTATCGATGGTTTATTTGCGAGAAACTTTAAAAACTTATCATTTGTAAAAGCCATAAAAGAGAATGACTTTATGCAGTTTGCTTCAGCTCAAGCCTTTGATGATTTTATGAGTAATCCAGCAGTAAGTCGTGAGATAAAAGACAGACTTATGGATAGAATAAATGTTTATTCAGCTAGAAACTTTAGGAATATATTATGACTTTGATTCTGATGAATAGATAGACCTATTGCTTGAAGTACATTCTGAAACATTATGGTATGACTAATGCAGTTATTTAACTTTAGGTGAGCTTGGTGACAAAATATATTCAAGCAAACCTGAGAGTTCTTAATGACTTGAATGAAGATAGTAAAGAGTGGTGATTTATCTGCAGAATGAAAAGACGCTTTAGCTAGATATATGGCGACACAACCAGAATTCTTAAACTTTATAACGGCTTTAATGAATGATACATTGCGAGCGTTTAGATTAGCAAGATTCCAAGATAATGGTAGATGGCCAGAAGATGATGAACATACAGTGCTAGATTATATCGACTACATAACAGAAAATCTAAAGATGACTTCTCAACGGAGACAATGAATAGAGTCGTTCTGACCTGCTAGGCCATTTATACAGCAAATAGAAAGTGCATCTAGAGCTATGCAAAACCCTACAGTTTATAAAGACACACGAGGAATATGAGCATTCTTTAATGCGTTATGAACTAACGCTTGAAGACAGTGGAAACCTTGGAACTGGGCTGCTAAAGCTGTTTGAGCTTGGACTACAGATTGATGGGGTTGAGCTTGGGCGTATATTCAAAATGAGCTTTGGAAATTGTCATTCTGAAGTTTGAGATATATGATGGATGAGGATATTAACTCTTATGGTTACACTACTGAGATAACTTGAGAAGTTTGATGAATTCCAGGTATATTAATGTGAGAAGCTCAGCGTGGAAGTGACAAAGAGTTTAATTATAATTTGAACGATAATGAGACTTGGGAGACTATGAAGGCGCTATTTGATTGAGATGTAGCACGAGATGATAAATGGACATACGCAGGTAATCTTTGGAAAACCGTGGTGAACTCGTCTCAACTATTCTCCGTCCCTAAGAATGTCACAAGAGCGTTAACTAGAAGCGCACCTAGTTATTATACAGCGAAAGATTTATCTGAAGTAATACAGAATACTTGAGCTTGAAAAGAATTTTATGATAAATGATATGTAACTCCAGCCACAGAAAAACAAGCTGAGATATTCTTTAATACAATATTAGAGAATTGAAAATATCGTCCTTGAAGTTCTAGTTTCAATAAGTCATTAATGAACTTTGAGAAGTATGGGCATATGAATTGAAAAGAAAAATGAAATGAAGCTGATGCTGAAATGGAGTTCTGGTTAGACCATATGAAGCATCCAACAAACGCTAGATGAGATATTATTTCTCCAGATAAAATAGACAATTGATGGACATTGTTGCTTCAGGATTTAAATGCACATTATTATAATCAGACTTATGTAACTGATACAATATATAATTATGCTAAGGAATGGTTAAACCAGCATACTAGCGACCCACATTATCAGCTATATGTTAAACTTCTATGACAATGATACGCTACAAACTTAATAGAAAACGCAGAAGATGAAGCTATTAAGGCTCTTAACATTTGAAAGAAATGAACTTGAGATAAGAAGTGGACAGAAACTGAGTTTGAACAGGCTAGTGAATGATATTATAAAATGTTGCTAAATCTTTGAAATAGTCTGTTGCCTTGAGAAGATGTGACATTATTTGATAAGCTTCAAGTATTAGACCAGGATGCTTCAATTCAGGCGGCGCTAACTATAATTAAAGAGGAGACAACTAATGCAGAAGATAGAGATGTATTAGATAAGTTCTTTGAAACTAAGGAGCAAGAAGATTGAACAAAGATTACTACAATGAAGAACTCATATAAGTCTATATTAACTCAATTTGGTTCTATGGCTAGAGCTTTGGAAGATTGAAATATAGATAGGTTTATTGCAGAGTCTTCATCTATAGCAAATCAGTTTATGCAAGATGACCCATCTGGTTTGGTTACTACTTCATTAATAGATTCAATTTATCAAAGGGTATATAATACAGATTCTCTTTCTCCTGAATTAAAACTCGAAGCTATGGCTGCTTTATTTCACCATAATAAAGATTTCATAGAGAGAAATTCAGAAAAGCTTAGAGAAACTATGTGAGATGATTATGATGTAATAGCCGATTATATGAATTGAATAATATACCAATGGGACGGTGAAACTATTTCTACGTTAGAGAGTTTAGTTTCGTCTTGAAAGTCAGCGAATTCTAGTTCAGGTAGTAAGTGAAAGAGTTTATCTTCTTCTCTTAAGGAGACGGCTCTAAAGGTTTGATGAAGTAATTATAGTAGAGGTAATGGATGAACGATTTCTAGTTATAAACAATTTGCTCCTATGCAAATAAAATGAGCTAGTTTGGTAAGGGAATTATGAGTTAAATGATACTCTCCTAATGTAGCTAAACTTAGTTTTGAATCGTTTAAACCTAAACTAGACCTTAGTTTAGCTAAAGATATTAACAGAAAAGTTAAGAATACAAAATCTCAAACTATCAGTAGTAAGAAACAATTAAGTAAACTTGAAGAAAAAGCAACTAAGGTCATTGAAGCAGAAAGCTAGTTAGTACCGTTATCAAAATTAAAATAAGACACATTGATTTCTTGAGTGGAACAATTACCCACTCAAGAAGTTAAACGTGTCTTAAAATTATTTTTATAACGAAAGTACCTATTATTTCTTTTATATTTTTATGCCAAAAAATTATGTCAATAGATGTAAATCAGATGGACGGCGATATTGTAAAACAACACATTGCCCCAGAGAACGAAAAGGCAAAAGAGATGTTGGACAGAATAGTACAAGAAGAACTGTGAATGTCTGCTCAAGAGCTTTACCTTAGAGGACTTGTTCAAGAAATTAAACGTTTACAGGACACTCAAGAGAAAGGGTATGAGGAAAAACTTTTAAAGTATTACAAAGAGATTGATAACATTTGCTGATTCTCTAAAGATAAGAGAGATGTTGTTGTGCAGACATCTTTAAAGTCTTCAGCAGACATTTTTAATAACACTAAACTAAACTAATGGCGGATACAATTACTAAACAAATAGAGCAGCAAGAAAAAGAAAAGAAAGCTCAAATCTACCAAGATAATTCCACTGATGCCGAACGTACAGTTTACGATAAACTTAAAAAAATATTAATCCATTTTAGAGATAATATATTTCCTGAATGGTTTGAGGTTATTAAAATGGATAAGCTTTATTCTAAAGAGTATGAAGCTTGACTTAAGAAACATAATATGAAGTATAAGTCTGCGAAGATTTATCCTTTGATAACTTCTATACACGATACATTTATGGCCTCATTATATGATAATGACCTTAGACCTAAAGTATTTCCTATGGAAGAAGTTGACCCTAAAGTAGTTGATGATACTCAATTATTCTTTCAATGGGGAACTGAAATCTCTGAAACAGAACAAACTAATGAAATTATCAGAAATGAAGCTTCATTAATCTGAGCTTCTTATTGAATGCCAGGATACACGACAAGCATAATGAAAAATGAAGATGGAGAAAACGTGACGACATTTATCCCAGCGTTATTCCCTGTATCAGCTTTCGAAATGTTTTATAGTGTATGAGCTACAGATTTCTATAAGGCTCCAGAGAAATTCAGAAGAAGATTTATCCCATTTGATTGACTTAGAGACGCCTTCTATCCTATCTGGGAATGAGAAGGATGAATGGAAGAACAATTAGAGAAAAAGAAATCAGCTATATTAGAAGCCCCTATGCCTTTAAGTAAAGCGGACTTCACGAAGATATATGACATTGATGCTTATTCTGCTACGTACCTATGATACTTATGAGATGGTACTCCTAGCTGAGCGATATACGATGACACATTTAACATTCTTGACACATCTAGTTATTGTGAAGTAGTTGACCTTTACATAGGAGATAAGCTTATGGTAATGGTTAATGGTTACTTTGTTTATAACTGAGATAGCCCATTTAAATATTGAGAAGATTTTGCTATATCTGGTAGAGAAGGACCTTTTATTGAGTTGACTTATGAAAAAGGAGTAGGATGTATTCCAAGTTGAATTTGAAAGAAAGTGATGTGACATCAGAAGCAATGTAATGCTTTATTTAATTCTATTGCTGATGCAGTTTATAGACATTTAAATCCTGTCTTGGCTGCGGTTCAAGGTGCAATTACTGACCCTACTACAGGTAATTCACCTACAACAATTGGGTACGATGAATGAAAAGTATATTCTATCAATCCAAGTTATGCTTGAATGAATAATGCCATTACGAAGATTGACTTTACTGATTACAATATTCTGTCTCTTGCTATGAACCAGTTTGAGAATATTAAAGCTGATGCTTACACAATATGTTGAGTCAATTCATATGTTCTAGGTTGAGAATGAAAAGTAGAAAGAAGCCGTTACTGAGCTGAACAAAGAGTAGCAGCATCAAAAGCAAGGCTAAGTCCTATGATTAAATCTATAGGTAGATTCTATTCTAAATTATTCTACCATTGGCTTTGACTTTCAAAACAGAGCTGAGCTAGTGTAGCATACGTTCAAAACGAGGACGAAGAATATATAATTAATCTTTCAGAATTAGACCACAGAATGAAGATAGTTTGTTCTGCCGATATTTGAGTAGAAGAAACTAAAGCTTCTAAGACACAATGACTTCTAACATTAATGCAAAATACTGCTTGATTTGCTACTAACCCAATCACTTGATTGCCTGATATAGATAATAGAGCTTTCTTAGAAAGTATTACTGATTATGCAGGTTTGAAATGATTTAAGGCTATGACCGTAGATGAGCAGAAACAATATATCGATGAGTCCTACCAAATCAAAGATTATATCCAGCAAAAAGAAATGGAAGCACAACAGCAAGTACAACAAGCTCAACCTCAACAGGCACAACCTACCACTTGACAACCTAGCGAGGAAGAAGTAGCTATGATGATGCAACAAGCACAAGCTAATCCACAACAACCATCACAAGAAATTCCAGAAGAAGAATTAGACTTTATTCTACCACAACAATAATATGGAAAGAAAATCTGGGTTTTAAACTCAGATTTTTCTTTTTACTTTAAAAAGTTATAGTAAAAATCCTAAATTTTATAATCTATATATAGAAAAGGTAATAATTGGAGCCTTTTCATAAGTGATGCGTAAATCGCATAAAATGGTGATGGTGGTTGAATGGATTAGCTAGCTATGGGATAGTACCTAGAGTTGGTAGGCTAGGGAAGCGATTTAATCTAAACATAGCTAGCTATGATATTCGTATTTTAATTTCATAAACTAAAAATTATGAACGGGGAAGAAACCACAACTTTAGGAGCAGTTGCTGAGAGTCAGCAAAATATCTCCAATCCAACAGAAACTGCACCAGTTGCAGAACAGCCAGCTCAGCCTGCACAACCTGAGCAAACTACAGTTGCTAATAACGACTGAACTTGAACTTCAAGTTGAGATGTTGAACAAACAACTCAAACTACTCCAGAAATTTCTACTGATGAAATTCTTAATCAAGTTAATGCTATACTTGACGAAAACAAAACATTAGATACAGTAGCACAGGAATCTGAAGTAGACAGAAATCAGAAAGAGAATGAAGACGCTCTTAATGATATCATCAAAGAAACAACTAAAGACCTTCCATCTGATAGCAATGCAGATGTAAAAGCTGAAGCTACTTCTTCTACCGAGGAAACAGATAAGCTTGACGAAGAACTCAAGCAATGACTGGAAGACATAAAGGATAAGAAGTCTGCAGAAGATATGGCTAAAAAAGTTTACTTAGCTTTCCAGAAGGAACGTAGTATGCATCAGTTCGATAATGAACAGAACAAAAATACTATCGATGTTCTTAAAGGAATGGTTAAGAAACTTAATGAGCAAGTTACCACTACGGATAATGACCCTAGAGTAACGAAACTCGATGATGAGTTTTACACTCTTCGAAGACTTGAACAGGCTTATAAAAAAGACAAGTCAGATTCAAGCAAGAAGAATTTAACTCGCTACTATGTAGCAAAGTTGGCGGTAATGAATCCTTCAGTAAACGCCAACAAGATTATGGACATTTTTACAAATGCTCCACTAAAATCAAACACTATGTGAGAAGGTGCGCCTACGTCTGCTCCTGTAGCTGAAGTAAAGCAACCTACTCAAACTCCTAGATGAATTCCTTTATCTAAAAGAGGAATGTTCTAGTTAGGTTTTATTCTTTAACCTATTGAGCCACATCTGGAATGATGTGAGCTTTTTCTTTTTATTTTTAATGGTGAATTTAAATGCCAGGAACAACAAGTTGTAATCCTTGTGACGCTACTGGTTTAGCTGAAAAATCAGTTCGTTTTCAAGACATTTTAAACCCACTTTATGCAGAGGGTAGAGTTCTCGAAACTTGGGGACAGTATGAAGACTTCCTAAGATATGAGACAATTTTCTTCGATGTAGTACCTCAGAAAGACCCTACAACAGGAGAAGTATATGTAACTTATAAATTTAAAGACGGTTTAGCTGCTTCTAGTGAATTAACTCTAGTAGATGACCAATGTAAAGTTGGTTGGTATGAACCAAGAATTTGTGGAGATGAAACTGTTTTAACTGCAGATGCTAACGCAGGAACTAATGTTCTTACTGTTGAAAGTCTTGCTCCATTAGGAGGAGTTAAAGCTGGTTCTACAGTTCTAGTTATGAAACAAGGTGGTAATCCAGTTAATGGATTATATATCGCTTCTATTGATTCTGCTAACAATCAAATTACTCTTGCTGCTAACTTAACTACAGACCTTAAAGCTGGAGACAAAGTTAGAAGAGGAGCTTACTTGAGAGACAGAAATTGTGAAACTACAATCGACAATCCAGTAGAACTTGGAGGAATGGATTACTATTCTGCTTTCTTCAGAACTATCTCTATTTCTCACGAATTCAATTGGTGTGATTTGAACAAAGACTACCTTATCTCTGGAGGTATCCAAGCTATCGTAGATGCTATGTTCAGAAAAGGAGACATTGAAGCTATTAAAGAATTCTTGCACGCTGCTTTCTATGACAGAAATATGCAAGTTGATACTTACAAATGGGAAACAATGTGATTATTCCCTGCTCTTGCTAAAGCTCAAGAAAATGGACTAAAGATTGCTTTCGATTTGGCTGGATGTTGTGATGATGCAGCTTCTGAATGTACAAATGCTAGACATCAGATTCAATCATTCTTAGACATAGTTATTAATAAAGCTATGATTTCTGGAATGTATAAAAACAATGTAACTGTAGCTATGAACAAGAAAGCTATGGAAGGATTACATATGATGCAAGGATATTTCCAAGATTATGGAAATGTTGGATTCTTAGATGGAAGTCAATTCGATATCGATGTTGGATTACCAAGAATTAGATATGCTGGAGTAACTATTACTTTCAAATATCTTCCAATTCTTAACGACTTCGACTTCTCTGTAATGTTGACAATCCCTGAAGATAAAGTTGGAGTATTCCAGCCTAAATATACAGTAGTTGATACTAACGGAAGAGTTGTAGCTAATGCTAAAATTAATGGATATATTTCTAAAGGAACTCCTATGTTAAGATATATCCCAGACAATCCTTATAATATCTGAGCACAGCTTGGAGAATGTAATAAGATTGTTGGAGATGTTAAATTCGCAGTAGTTTGGATGGGAGTAGATAAAGGAGCTTATAGATTCATTAAGAACTTTGGTTCTTGTGTATTGAATGCTTGTGAAGTATGTCAATTAGATGACGTAGATATCCTAGACTAATTATAGTCTTCAAAGATGGGAGGGCTTTAAGTAGCCTTCCCATTTTCTTTATTTAAAATAGTAAAGCTAAATGAAAATAGCGGTGGCAGATATATATAAATGAACAAATATCACTGATTCCGGGTGCGATTCGAAGGTGTCCAGATTTAACGATATTTTAAGCTCTTTCTCAGTGGAGCTTTACGATTTTTATCCTAGGAAGGTTATAGAGAGATTTTCTGTAACTAATTGTAAAATGAAGTTCACTCCTACATATCCTATAGCTAAAGTGTGGGGTTTCTTTTGAAAAGGATGCCAAGTACAATGTAGTCTTGACCCAAAAGACTGCTGTGCTTGATACAAAAGACTTTTAATAGAAGAGCTATATTGAAATAATTTGGACCAAAATAGTTATTCGATTAACTACGAAACTAATGAGATAAGTTTAATTCTCCCCGCTTGAACTAGTGATGCATTCGTAGTTTATTCAAAAGCTTTCCCTGAAGTAAAAAAAATGGATAATGAAATTGATATAGATAGATATACACTTTCATTATTGAGACTGTATATGAAAGCAGAATATGCTCTTGAAAGTGACAACGACATTAATATGTCAGCCAACTACAGGAGTTTATTCCAAACTAAATTAAAGAGGTATAAAGAGATGTTTGATAATAATATTAAATATATTGTACCTTGAGCTTTAAATGCTGCTAACCAATAATAAATATGGCACAACAAGATAAGACAGATTGGTATTGGAATGGGGCGCTCAGTGGTGCTGTAAATAATATTTACTATGATTTGATAAATGTAGATGTTACTCGTGTGCCATATAGTACGTCCCATAGAAATTCAAGTTTCTTCTTAAAAACCAGATTAGGGTATCAACCTGAAAAAAATTGGGAAGCTATGATGTTATGATTAGTAAAGACAGATTGGGATATTACTGATGTACATATAGTTTGGGATGAAAAATGTTCTGAGCAAAATTGAAAGCTTTACTTGTTAGGAAGAAAACAAGATTGATGAAAATGGAAAAGAAAATTGTTTACAGCTCCTATAGAAGATGGATGTGTTTGACAATTTAGTAATCCTAATTATCATTCATTTGAGACTACAGTCACGTGATGTTGAGATTGGAAATTCTTAGTTACGGATTATGTTAGAGGTAAAGATTTTTGAATGGAAGATGCGTTAACATTTACTAGCGAAGAAGAAATCCCTGGAGGATGAACTTGAATTCAAATAAATAAAGTTACTTGATGAACTACAGTAGGACAGTTTCAAGATGAAAATACAGTAGCTTGATATGCTGTATGGAATAGAAATAAAGTCACGCCTTGAACATATCTATTAGTTTATAAATCAGAGAATAAAGAAAATAGTTGATTTGCTTGACAGGTAAGGATGGTAACTGCCATTTCTGACGACGGTAGAACTATTGAATTAGATAGTCCTTGGTTAGGATTTAAAGTCCCTACTGAAGATAATCCTGCAAAATGATGAGATGTAAGTTATAAATTTTTCTCTGAATGGTGAGAAGTTGTTTGATTTACTGATGGTAAAAAAATACAACTTATTACAGATTATGAGAACGATGTAGTAACCACTCCATACGAATGGGAGAACAATTGATACTCTACTAATACTAATATAATATGAACAGCAAGTGCTAATGATAAGATATTTATATTAACAGATAACTGATATATTCATTATAATAATGACACTGGTTGATATAATAAATTCTTTATTAATGATGATATGTTCGCCTGAATCGACAAGATAGCAGTGACGGCATATAAAGATATAGTATTAGCTTTCTGAAGAAAACATATCGCTGTATGAATTCCAGATGAACAAAATAGATTTTGGACAATGTATAACCAATCTACAACGATATGATTGTGGAGTAGATATTCTTTTGCAGAGTATGATTGAGATTTAATTTTTGTCTCAAATGATAAAAGGTTGCTAACTTTAAAAGTAGCTGGGATTTGAAGATATTGACTTGAGTTTGTAAGTGATAGGCCTTGAATAGATAGAATTAATTCAAAATTATCTACATTAGTGGAATGAGACGAAGTATATATCTGAAATGATAAAAATGATTTAAGAGTGTTTGTTAATACAAAAAACAACCCATACAAAACTTCTTGAGGCGACGTAGTAATTAATGATGTAAATAATACATTAACTCATATATATAAATTCGATACATTATTTAGAGTTTGGACAGAAGACCATATTCCTCATTTCTTATTACGAGGCGTTAAGTTCTGAATATATTTCTGACAATACTGAATATATCGTAGATGATGGTATATATGAGATGATGAGTATGAAGATGTCTCTGCTACAGTATTTAGTACAACCTGAAGAAGAGTACCTGTAGAGACAAAGATTAATGCATTTATGATAGAGAATGAAAATAATTGACTAGACAATCATCCACTATTATTCCAGTTAGCAAAGCTGAATAAATTAATCACAACACTTTGACCTTGAGTATATAGTGATACGAGTAAGATAAGAATAACTTCTTATTCTAAATGAATAGGATACACTTACGAATTCCCAATTAGTTGAGACTGAAATGATTGGATATGACTTATGACAAGTTATTATCTTAATGAAGATTTATCTGAAGAAGATGAAGAGAAAATAGAATGTATGCTTTCTGTATTACAAGATAGCCAAAAACAATACCAACCTAATTGCCCAGATGGTAAAGTATTGAGACAATATATGAGACAATCAAAACCTTGGTGTGATAGTTATGAGGAATTAATTACAGAAAGTCATTGAGTTTGTATAAATGACAAGATATATGAATTAGCTCCTACTATGCCACTTACGACAGAGTTTGGAGAAAATCAACAATATTCAACACAAATAAAAATAGAATTAATATGATGACAATGAGATATTATCTGCTTTGGCTGATGGCTAGCAGAATTATTCATTGCTTCATTATTTATGAAATGACCAGACTGAGAATATCAATTACAACCTAATACAGATTGTGATTAATATTTATTGGCCCACGTCTGGATTTTATCCTATGTTTAAAAACATATGCCTAACGAATTAGACGCCATACAACAACAGATGGCCGCTCTAGGTATTGATGTGTCTCCAGAGGCACAAGCACAGGCCCCTATGTATGATGAAGCAGCTATGCTTAGTCCAGAAGACGAAGCTATGTTTGCTCCAGGATGAGAACTCGCTATAGAGGAAACTATAGAAGAAGTTCCTACAGAGGGAGAGCTTCCACAAGAAATGCCAGCTTACGATATCGAAGAGCTAAAAATTGACATTCAGCCTATGTTACAATGACTTCCTAAAGAAGAATTTGCTAACTTAATTATCTGGATGGCAGAACAATTTAATTTATTAAATCAAGACAACAATGCCTAGACAAAGAAAACCACAAAATGGTGGACAAAGACTTGGAACTTGAAGGGTTGCCAATACAACCACTGGTTCCACTACTACACAAGCTGTGTATAGAATTCCTACTTGAAATAGAAGAGACTGCGATGTAAGAAACTTCGAAGTCACTTGAACTTCTCCTATTGTTGTAACTATTGAATGAGAAAATGTTTATAGAATTTCTCTTGACCCTACAGCATTAGAGAATGTTATAGAAGGAATGAATTTAGATTTATCTAATGTAACATTAGAGACAATTAACGGGGATGTAACTTTTACAGGTAATATTTCCGCAGATGGAACATTCACTTGACAAACTATTACTGCTGATACTGTTAATGCTACTACTGGTAACATTACCACTTTGACAGCAGGTGATGTAACGGCTACTACAGTTGATACTAATGCAATTACTACAGTAACATTACAAACTTCTTGAGATGCTACAGTAGGATGAAACTTAGAAGTAGTTGGAGCTACAACACTAGATAGTACATTAAATGTAGCTTGAAACGTGACTGCAGGTTCAGATTTATCTGTTACTTGAACAACTACAACAGGCACTCTCACAGCCACAAACTGAAACATAACTAACTTAACTTCAACAGATATAGTAGCTGATACAATAACAGCTACCACAAGCATAGCTTCTAATGGAACTCTCTCAGTAGTAGGTGCAAGTACACTTAGTGAAGTAAATGCTACAGATATAAATGCTTCTTGAAACTTATCTGTTACAGGTTCAACTACTCTTACAGGGCAACTCTCTGCAGGAGATATAGTTGCTTCAGGAGATGCTTCATTGAATAACTTAAATGTTGCAGGTAATGAGGTGGTTACAGGAACTCTTACAACAAACTGAGCTACTACATTAAATTCTAGCTTAACAGTTGCAGGAGCTTCTACATTAGGATGAAACACTTCAGTAGCTTGAAACTTAAGTGTAGCTTGAAATGAAACAGTTACTTGAAACTCTACAGTTACTTGAGATGGAATCTTCTCTAATGATGTTACAGTTGGAAGAAATCTAAATGTAAGTGGAGACACAACTATTACAGATGACTTAACTGTAAATGGAGCTTCTCATTTCAAGAACTTGGAGACTACAGGAAGTTCTACTATAGGATGAACTCTTAGAGTAGATGGTGCCATCACTGCTTGAAATGGAATTGATGTTACAGGACAAGTTGAGAGTGATACAATGGTTACAGGAAGTATTGTTGCAGAGAATGCTACAGTTAATGGTAACTTAGTATTAGGACCTGATGCACAGGCTAATCAATTTGTTCTTCAATCTGAGAAGAACCAACCTAATGGAATTCCTACTTTAAATGCACAATGACAGATTGATAGTCAATATTTACCTCAGGTTTTCACAACTGCTGTAGTGAAAGTAGGTAATGGAGTATTTAATAATTCAGATACTTCAGTTGTAGTTGATGCTGATATTACTAGCGAGAGTGCTGTACTTATTACAAACTATCAAGATATAATTGGTGATTTGAACGAAGTAATTAATGTATGACAGCTTACAGTAGTAAGTAATCAGCAAGAAACTTGAAGTTATAAATATATAGTTATTAACCCATTAAGTTAATTTTTATCCCTTAACCAAATTTAATTAATGCCAAGAGGAAGATTAATATTTGATGGGGATAATGTCTATACAGAGAAACAGAAACGTATTCATAAACTTACTCCAGAGGTAGAAGTCAAAATAGATAATATCCCTGGAGTGGTTGATGATGCTACATCCATTTCTACTACAGATGCTTTATCTGCTAGAATGGGTAAGGTATTACAAGACCAAATAAATGAGTTAAAGAGTATGTGAAGGTTTCTTTCTACTTGGGACTGTGTGAATGGACTTCCAACTACAGACCCATTAGACAACCCATATGATTATAGAATTGGGGATTATTATATTGTTAGTGCTGTATCGCAAGGTACAAACTATAGGCCTATGTGAGCTACATATATCCATTGACAAGCTTCAACAGCTGTTGAAACAGAAACTGTAAAGATAAATGATTGGTATCTTTATGATGGAACTCATTGGATATTACAAAGCCAAAGTCAGGTTACTATAGTTATTGATAGTGAACTCTCTACAACTTCTACTAATGCAGTAGAGAATAGGGTAATCACCACAGCATTAAATACAAAACAAAATACAATAAGTGATTTAGCTACAATTAGAGCTGGTGCTGCCGCTTGAGCTACAGCTATTCAACCTTGAGATAATATTAGTGAACTTACTAATAATATAGGGTTTCAAACAGCTTGAGATGTGGCTAATGCCGTTGCTTGAAAGGCTAACACATCTGATGTAAATGCTCTTGCTTGAAGGGTAACAGCAGTAGAAGGTACAGTTGCTACACAGTGACAAGCCATAGCTGATTTACAGCAAAGTGGATGAAGCACTTCTCAAGATGTTGCTGACTTGAAAAATGATGTCGCTGATATAAAAGGTGACATCACTGATATAAATACAGCTCTTGCTTGAAAGGTTGATGCTTCAAGTTTAAGCACAGTGGCTACAAGCTGAAATGCTTCTGACTTAAATAATGATGCAGGTTTTATTACAAGCGCTGCAATTTGAGATTGACAGGTAGCAATTAAGCAATGATGATTTAATAAGTGAGCCTTCACATTAAATCAAAGTTGAGCTACTACTGTAGAGTTAGAAGCTACAACTGTAATATCTGAAACAGCATATAATCAACTACAAACTAAAGACCCTAATACTACATATGTAATTACTAAGGAAGTAGTTTAGTAATGATATAGTATCCCTAGATGTATTTCTTAAAAATATATCTAGGGGTTTATTTTGTCATTTAAACTTTTAATTTAAAAACAATATAATTATGTCAAAAGCAGCACGTATAAGATACCTAGCTGATTGAGATTATGTAGACAAGAAGGCTACTGAGTTTTCTCTTACACAAGAAGTGATAGAGAAACTTGATAGTATAGAACCAAGTGCTGAGAAAAATGCCATTCAGGGAATTAAAGTAAACTGACAGCTACAAGAGCCTGACCAATATAGAGTTGTTAGTTTAGCTATCCCTGAGGTGGAAGATAATCTCGATAGTATTTCATCCACTAATGCTCTATCTGCTAAGCAAGGTAGGGTACTTTATAATAGAATTAAGAACCTTGAGGGATTAGGTAAGTTCCTTTCTAATTGGGACTCCACTACTTGAATGCCAACTACTAATCCACAAGCCATTCCATATGAATATCATAGCTGAGATTATTATATTGTAGGTAGAGTTGGTGCTACAAATTATCGTCCTGACTGAACTTCATATAGATGAATTCCATCTACAGTTGTGGAAAGCGAAGAAGTGAAAGTGTGAGACTTCTATTTCTTCAACTGAGCCACTTGGGAATTGTTACTCAATACAGATAGACAAATTCCTATTGATGAAAGTTTATCTACTACTAGCACAAATCCAGTAGAGAATAGAGTTGTTACAGCAGCATTAAATCTAAAAGCTAATGACGCAGATATATCCGTTGTTGGTAAAACAAATGACTTTAATGACTTAGACAACATTCCAGATATTCCAGATAGTTTAGATGACTTAACTGGAACAAGTGACGACATTGCAGAGTGAACTTCTCATTTATTTCTCACTTCAGCAGAAAGATGAAAGTTGGCTCAAACCTCTGGTGTGAATACTTGAGATGAGACAAATGCTTCTATTATGTCTAAACTTGGAGCAGCTTCATCAACTACAAATGGATACCTTACTGTAGCAGATTGGAACACATTTAATAATAAGCAAGCAAGCATTTCTGATTTAGAAACAATTAGAAGTAATGCCTCTGCTTGAAAGAATGCCTCAGATACAATAGCTACATATGGAGATGTAGTTACACACGATGCTAACGAATTTGCTACAGCAACACAAGGTTGAAAAGCAGATACAGCATTACAGTCTTGAGATAACGTTAGTGAATTAACTAATGATGCTTGATATGTAACAGATGCTTATCACGATTCTACTAAACAAGATAAGTTGATAGCTTGAGCTAATATCCAAATCGCAGCAGATTGAAAGACTATTTCTGCTACAGATACAACTTATGTAGCTTGAGACTTTGATATTAAAGATTTAGCCGATAGTACAGGACTTAGAGCAGAATGGAGCTGAAAACAAGATGCTCTTACGGCTTGAAGTAATATCCAAATATCAGGTAGCACGATTAGTGCGACTGATACTACCTATTCTGCTTGACCTGGTATTAGTATATCTGCTAATAATGTTATCTCTGCTAATGATAATAAAGCAACTTGGTGAAGCATTGAATGAACTTTAAGTAATCAAACAGATTTACAATCAGCTTTAGATAATAAACAAGACGCTCTCACGGCTTGAGCAAATATACAGATTGCTCAAGATGGGACAATATCTGCTACAGATACAACATATACAGCAGGTACTTGAATAGACATCACTAACTGAGTAATAAGTAATACACAGACAAGTGCTGAATGGTGAAATATCCAATGAGATATTACAGACCAAACAGACTTACAGTCAGCTTTAGGTGATAAACAAAATACTCTTACAGCTGGTGCTAATATCCAAATTACAGGTGACACGATTAGCGCAACAGATACAACATATACAGCTTCAGACTTTGATATCAAAGACTTAGCAGACTCTACAGGAAAGAGAGCTTCTTGGGATGCTAAACAGGATGCTATTTCAGATTTAGCTACAATTAGAAGTAACGCCTCTACAGCTATTCAACCTAATGATAATGTTAGTGAATTAGTTAATGATGCTGGTTACATCACAAGCGCAGATATCCCTACATTAGATACAGCTATGTCTGCTACTTCTACTAATGGGGTACAAAATAAAGTAATTAAATCTTATGTAGATACACAAGTACAAGAGGCTACAGCTGGTGCTGTAAGCGATACTGCATACTGAAGCTCTTGGGATTGAGTTACAGGAATAGCTCCTTCTAAGAATGCTGTGTATGATAAGCTTAATGCTATGGATACAACTATAGCTTGAAAGCAAAACATAATCTCTGACTTGTCAACTATACGTAGTTGAGCTAGTAAATGAGCAACTGCCGTTCAGCCTTGAGATAATATTTCTACATTAAATAATGACTCAGGCTTCATTACTAAAGCAGTAAGCGATTTAACAAATTACTATACTAAGAGTGAAGTTTATACAAAAGCTGAAGTAGCTGATTATGTTGCTAACTTCTCTTGATTTGATGTTGTAGCTACGTTGCCTACTACAGATATTAAGACTACTGTAATCTACTTGCTTTGACCTGTTGGAACTTGAGCAGATAAATATGAAGAATATATCTATTCAAATAATACTTGGATTAAAATATGAGATACATCTATAGACTTGTCTCCTTACTTTAATAAGAATTCTGATACAAGTGATGCTATCACGGAGTGAAGCACAAATTTATTCTTAACTACAGCAGAACGTACTAAGTTAAGTAATACAAGTGGAACTAATACAGGCGATGAAACTAAAGCTACAATTCAATCTAAACTTTGAGCGGCTTCTTCTTCTGCTAGTGGATATCTCACTTCAACAGATTGGAACACATTTAATAACAAGTTATGAACTAGCGCGATATCTGATACGGCATATTGAAGTTGATGGGATGCTGACACAATTCATGCTCCTTCAAAAAATGCTGTTTACGATAAAATATCTGCAATGGATACGACTATTTGAAGTAAGGCTGATGATAGTGATGTAGTACACTTATCTTGAGCAGAAACAATAATAGATTGATTAAAGGTTTTTGAAAGTAATGATGACCCAACACCTAATTCTTGAAGCGTAACTACGTCTCTTACTCTTAAATGAAAAAATCTAAAGAAGTGATGAACTGCTTGATATAAATATACATCAATAGATTTCAAAGACCAAGATGATGCACTTATTGCTAAGTTTAGTGGATTAACAACGCCAGACTGATGGAGTGGATTTATGGCTTGAGCTTGAACCGACCCAACAAGCACAAGTTGAAATCTATGGCTTATAGCTGATAATGCAACTAATTCTAAATTATTTCTTATTCCCCCAACTACTTGACATAATTACTGAGCAGTAAGATATGATTATTATAATAACAATACAGTAAGATTATCAACTAATCAGACCATTGCTTGAACTAAAACATTTTCTACAAGTCCTGTAGTGCCAAGCAAAACAGCTGATGCTACTAATAGTGGAACAGCAATTGCAACAGAAGCACAGGTTTATAAGAAACAAGATACTATTTCAGACTTAGAAACTATTAGAACAGGTGCATGAAAGTGAACAACAGCTGTACAGCCAGGAGATAGTCTATCAGAACTAACTTGAACTTCTGATGACATAACTCAATGAACTACAAATCTATTCCTAACAAGTGTAGAAAGAACAAAACTTTCTAACACAAGCTGAACTAATACAGGAGATGAAACTAAGACAACTATTCAGAATAAGCTCTGAGCTGCTTCATCTAGTAATAATTGATACCTCTCTTCAACGAATTGGAATACATTTAATGGGAAAATGCCTTGATTTAGTTTAAACATATCTCATGCTACATCTGGGGTTCCAAGAGAAGTAAAGTTCGTAACGATAAATTATTGAAATATGACACAATATTGAGCTGCATATTTCAGATTATCTGCAGCTAGTTGCCATCCAGATTGATGATGATATAATTATATGGTAGACATATACATTTGATGTACTTATCAATGAGTAGTAAAATGTGATATAATTAAATATATACAATCATCAATAGACAAATATAACCCAGATTATGAATGATGATGAAAATATTTTGGAGATGTCTTCTATGTAGTAGATACAGACGCTAAAAAAGTATATTTCTATATCTTATGATGACAGTACACAAGTTCAGATTTTACACCAGCTGTTAAAATTTGAAGTACAAGTTTAGAAAATGTTCAACAGCATTCTTGAACTTGAACATATTATGATACTTGAACTAAAGTATGGGCTAATGGTTGTTGAAGTTTGGTTGCTATTAAAAGTGATATACCAAGCAAGACAAGTCAATTAACAAATGATAGTGGATTCATAACAAGTGCTTCGCTTCCAACAGTAAATAACTGAACTCTGACAATAAATCAAGGATGAACTAGCAAATGAACATTTACAGCGAATCAGAGTAGTGCTAGTACAGTGAATTTAGAAACGTGAAAATTAGTAACTCAAACTGAATATAACAACATATCGTGAGCTAGTTCAGATTGAAACCTTTATATTATTTACAAAACAGTATAATGACAAATTACATTACTAAAACCATAAAGAATGGAGTAGAAGCAAACATACCTGTCACAAGTGTAAACTGACAGTATGGAGATGTGACTATCCAAACAGGTGGTAACTATACAGCAGGAAACTGAATAGATATAACAAATGATGAAATCTGACTGGATGGTACGTATGATAAAACCACTACACATTCTGATATGCAGTGACCTTGTCCAGATGAGTTCCATATACCTACACGTACAGAGTGGAAAAATATACATGATATATGATATGCATTAGGGGCTTGGGACTACCAATCATGACAATGAATGTCTAATATGTTAAAATTACCGATGGCATGATGTCGTTATAGCAATACGGAAACATGAGAAGTTTGAAGCGCATGACGTTATCGGAGTTGTTCTTATGTGAACCACTACTATTGATACGAGCTAACTTTTAGTAGTTCTGTAAATTGGGCTCATGATACATCACGTTCAGGTTGAAACTATATACGTGCATTTAAAGATAATCCTATAGTGCCTACATCTTCTTGGACAGTATTATATCAATGAACGTGAAGTGCAGGTATATTCCGAGATTCATCACTTTGACTTATATCACTAAGTAGTGATTGAACAACATGGATAACAATTCAAGATAAGAACTTGGGTGCTACTACTGTATGGAATAGTTGAGATACATTAAGCGAAGCTAATTGCTGAAATGTCTTTCAATGGTGAAACAATAACCCATTCCCATGAACTCAAAGTTCAGGCACTATCACAACTTCTTCAACAGCAGTAAGCGTTGAATGATATTGACCTTGAAATTATTATAGTAGTAATACTTGGATAACAGCAAGCCCATGGCAATTAACAACTGATGAGAACAATCTTCGATGATGAGTAACTCAATGAACTTGGGTTTCTCAAATTAGTTGAAACCTAGTCATTTGAGACAAGCTTTACAAGATAGTAACATCCACAACAGCACCAGCAAGCTGAACAGCTAGTAATGTGATAACTATTGTAACAGACTAATCTTTATTTCTTAATAAATAAAAGAATGAGTATTTATGTGTGAGATAAAGAGATAAAAAATCTGTGTATATGAGGAGCAACAGAAGATTACTCAGCTATGCAGTGACCGGCACCTGATGGATTTCATATACCATTAACTACAGAGTGGCAATGAGTTAAAACTATAATGGATTGATTGGGTTTAACTACCTCAAATAAGTGGAAAATAAATTTACATATGCCGTTTACTGGTTTCCGTCATTACTATTCTTCGAACCTCGCCCAGCAAGGTTCTATAGGTTATTATCAATCGTCTTCTCCTAACTCGACGTCTCGCGTTACTATACTTTACTTGTACGGAGATGATGCTGTGGAGAATAGAAACGACTACCGTGCAATGGGGTACTCCGTTCGTTGTTTCAGGGATTCATTTGTAGCTCCAGATTCTAGCTGGACTGTAATTCAATGAACATTATGAAGCGCTTGAATATTTTGGAATCAAACAAATTGAATAATCTCTATTACAGACTGAATTACTTGATATACAATACAAGATAAAAACTTATGAGCAACTACTGTTTATAATAATTGAGATACAGTATCAGAGGCTAATTGTGGTAAATATTATCAATGGTGAAATAATTATTGATTCCCATTTACTTGAACTGTAACTACTTCTAGTACAAAAGTAAACGCATCATCTTATTGACCAGATAATTACTATAGTTCAAGTACGTTCATAAAATGAGATTTTGATTGGTCTAGTGCCCAGAATGACAATCTCCGATGATGAGTAACTTGAATAATAGAAATTCCAAAAGAAGCTAAAGAGGCGTATCTATGAGATACTAAAGTACGACCATCAGTACAACCTGTGAACATAAGTTTCTCTTATACAGGAAGTGACCAAACTTGGACAGTTCCTTATACGCAAGATTATATAATAACTTGTAAATGAGCTTGAAGTAATACATCTGCTTGATGACTATGACAATGAACTATCAAACTCACTAAATGAACAGTTCTAAAAATTATGGTAGGACAAAGTTGAAGCTCTACATCAAGCTGAACATATTGATTTGGTTGAACTTCAAACTATTCAAGTAACAGAAGCTGATGATGATTATCTTGAGTATTTACTTGAAACGAAGCTATTACGGCCACGTCTTCAGCAAGAGCTTTAGTTATCTGAGGTTGAGCTTGAGGTTGAACTTCTGGTAGAGCTTGATGAATGTGAGGTTGAGAATCTTGACAAAACTGACAATGAAGTAATTATTGAACAGCTTGAGGATGATGAACTCAAACAGGTAGAAACTCTTGATGAAATGTTTGAGCTAACCAATTCAATGGTTGAAATGGTAGCTGAACTTATTGATGGTGAGGTTGAGGTTGATGGTGGTGATGAAATTGAAGTGCTTGAGATTGAAGTTGAGATGATGATAAGTGAGCTGGATGAGGAAGTGGATATGTTATATCGACAGCATCTAATAGAGTGCTGACACAGTGATGAGGTAGCACATCGTGAAACCATTGAAGTGTTACTATCGTATCAGTAGGGGGGTAACTCTTAAAAGTTACGATGAAATATATGCTATGATTGCCTGAGTTCAAGTAACTGAATGATATGCAGAGCTAAATTCTCACCCAACAGAATATTACAATAAGTTTAATTCTGAGTGACATCTAACTGTAAAATATGAAATCTATTTAATAGGTTTTGATACGCAAGTTCACCCTGCAACAATGTATAATACTTGAACATCTACAATAGCTGGAATAGCCCCTTGAATGCGATGACCTTATTAATTAGATTTATTTCTTATCCTTTAATCCAATATGCTAAAATTATTTCTCCTTCTTATATTCTTAATCCTATTTGTGATAGGAATCATTAAGATAGATTTATTTCTATTTAGAGTAATCGTCGCTATAAGCATTATAGCTTTAGCGGCAATATTAAATTATCTTTAAATTCTTTTCCCCTAGGGCTTTGCCTTAGGGGATTATATGTTTTTTATTTCTTACTATAATTACCATTATGCCAAAAACCATTGAGACAGTTGAAGTTATGTGAAGTGATTGAAAGATTTATAAAAGAGTGCCTTGTGAAGTGTACACGAGAGTGATAGACTAAGTATTATGTCTCTCTTTAAACATTGGGTGAATTCAGTGAAACTCCTATAAGGACAATACTGAGCGAAGCTCCTTAGGGATAGGGAGAACGTGCAGAGACTAATGCTATACTACTAGACCAGTAATGAAAGCAACACGAGTGCCCAACACTTAACGAAAGTTATTTGAAGATATAGTCCGAACTATATGGTAACATATAGAAGATAAAGTTAAATGCTTTATCGGTAACATATTGGTGATACATTAGACCAGTGAGTTGATATAACGAATGAAAAAAGAGCGAATTTTACGGGAGAACTGTCTTTGAACAGTCAAAAATAGACAATTCAGATTTTATCAGAAAATTTTGAACTAAAAATGATTAGACTTATTTCGGGGGACTTCTGTTCCCGTTGCCATATGATAGCTCCTTTATTAAAAAGTTATGCTGAAAATAATGGACTTGCATTTGAGGAAGTAAACATTAATGAAGCTAACCCAGAAGATATTGAAGGAGAAACTATGCTACCAATAATTATTTGGAATGGGAAACATATCTCATATGAAGAAACTTTACAAAAAATTACTCAATAAAATAAATAGAAAACCCAATTAGTACCGTTGTCTAAATGAAAATAAGACACGGTGCTACCCCTGAGTGGAATAATTGTCCATCCAAGAAAATTTATTCCTTAATTTCGTTATTATGGAAAACTTAACAGAAGAACAAATAAAAGCTTTTGAATGAGCTCTGACCCTTCCAGAAGATATGGCCGAAGCTACAGACTTCGAAGCGACAGAAGCGATTAAAGTTGATTATGATGTCAAGCTCCCAGAGTTTTTCTCTCTATGAAAATGGATTTATAAAACCTCTAATCAATGAGCTCTTTGAAGTTGTACTGCTATGTGAACTACACATTGAGTACAAATATTACAAGTAAAAAAGAATTGAGTAGAGCCTACAGATAAAAATATAATTACTCCAAATTGGAAAGACTTATGGAGTAAGATGGGACATTCAACAACTAAATATGATGGTTGAGATTTTGTAGAGAAAGCTGTAGCAACTGCATTAAAGGAGTGAATTCTTATAGAAGAAAATTGACAGCTAGCTAGATTCGATGCTTATGCAACTTGAGCGTGGGATGAGACAGATAAAGCTATCGACTTAATGAAGAGATATCTTTATCAATGATGTCCTATTGTATGGTGTGTAAGATGAGATAAGACTACTTGGAACGAAATGACTAAATGAGAAGTTAAGACTGTTCCTACAACTCCTACGGGATGACATTGTATAGCACTTGTCGGTTGGGACGCTAACTGATTCTGGTTTGTTAATAGCTGGAGTGCTAACGATGGTAAAAAACTTAAATCTAGATTCTACATTTCTTTCAAAACTATGAAAGATTTTGGAAGTAGATTTAACTATAGATATTGGGTTCTTTACATTAAAGAGGATGCAAAGCTTGACCCAGAGTATCTAAAGAGAAAAAATATTATGAAGGTAGTTATTGAAGTATTGAAGAAACAATATAATAATGAGCCTAAAGAAATGCAACAAGCTATAGTTAATTTCTCTCAAGTAGCTAGAAAGTTATATCCAGAAATTAACAAAGAGCTACCGTTATAAATTTAATTTTAAATAATAAATAATGACTTGAGAATTCAGTGCAGCTGGTGCTGTTGCTAGTGTAGCAGGGGGGATAACACTTGCTTCTGTACTAGAATATCTACAACTAAGTGGAGAAGTCTATGCTATCTTTGCAGGGCTTCTCTTCTTAGATTTTGTCTTCTGAATAGCTGATGCTTATTTCGAAGATAAACAAAGTGTAACTTCAACGAATGCTTGGAGATGAATCTTTAAGAAATTCTCTAAGTTAATTCTTCCTTTAGTGTTTATCTTTGTTCTAAAGGGAGTTGGTGCGGAGGATATTTCTATGTTAGTGACGAGTGTGATGAGTATATTAATCATAACAGAATGATATTCTATTATCTGACATATATATTCAATAAATACAGGCTCTCACCTCTCAGAAATCGATGCCTTCTCTTTGCTTATAGAATTTATAGCTAACTTATTTAAACAGAAGTTACCTAAAAAAGATGACTCTTTAGAAACTATTAAAAAAGATGAGCAAACCACACAGGATAACCATTAATTGAGAAGAATACCATCTTAACAAATGTATTCCAGCTGATGCTAAATCAGAACACCATATAGTTTGACGCTGTAATAGATTACAATACAACACTAATGAGGCTATCAATAAAGTGTTAATCGCAGACAGAAAACACCAAGCTCTTAATAGATTTTATTGACAATCACAAAGCCCACACGAGCAATTAAGAGATATGGTAAAATTATGGGAGCCTGTGTTAAGCGATGTAGTGAGAGAAGAATTATATGCTATTCTCTCCTTGCCTAGATGAGCTTTCTACCAGCCAGGAATAGTAAAGAAAAAATATGAAGACAAAGAGTTATTCTCTGACGAAAGAAGCCATTTTTATAAAAAAGATTTATAGTAAACGGAGAAATAAAATTATAAATATATTTTACTCGTAAAAGTTATAACAAAACCTTAAAAAAATATAATCTAAATATAGGAAGACTTAGTCTTCTTATAGCCTCTATAGAAATGTCCCCCGCATTTCTATAGAGGTTTCCTTTTTATAGGGGGGAAAATTTTTATAATTAATTTAATTGTAATGAGACAATTAAAAACTATGCTTAGAGCACGTAAAGCACAAATGTTATGATGTGGTCCTTGCGAATGTTTAACGCTTAAGTGCTGGCGTGAGAATGATGAATTCTGTAATTGTGGAGACGCAACAATTTGAGATATGAGAAGTTATGCAGAGAATTGGTTTGCTACTTCTGAACTTATGCAAAATGTAACAGACCCAGACACAGTTCAAGCTAACGCAGAAACAATTATAGATTGAGCTTGAGAGGAATTACGTCCTTTCTATAATGCTGTTAAAGCAGGTAATACATTTGAAAAATATGTTACTGATAAAGGATTAACTGTAGATGAGACAGGAACTTGTGATGATGAATTAGCTAATACAGATGCTGCATTCATATTATATGTTTCTGCTATGGGAGCTATCGATTGTAAATATTTATGATTAGATAGCGGAAACTTAATTAATGCTACAGTTATAGCAGATTATTTAGATACTATAAATGCAGACTAAAATGAAATTTAATTATAAACCAGGTAAAGAAAGTTACATAGACTTTCTAAAGAAAAAGATATGAGTAAAGAAAAAATCTAAGAAAAAAGAAGAACCTAAAGAAAAGGTAGAAGTATTAGATTTAAATGAATTAAATAGATAACTATGGCTGGAAGAAAGCAGGCGTTAGTATTATGAGGAGTGAACAATTCAACATATCAGTTCCCAAATCTAGATACTAGATTGATGAGAATATATGAATTAAAAAATAATGCAAAGAATAGATGAACAATTAAACGTTGAAAGTCAAGACAAGCTATACCTGATACATCTAACTTACCTAGTGAAAAATGGGAAAACTTTACAGATAAAAATTGAAAAATAATTTCAATTAGATATTGAAAAGATGATAAATGAACCCCATCATTCTTTGCTAGAGAACGAGTTCAAAGCCCTGATGGCAATTATACGCGACTAGAATATGACCCATTTGAAGCAGAGTGAAATAATTATGAAATATATAATAATATACGTGGGGCAAAAAAGAATGAAGATTGAAGTATAGATTATTCTTTTAAGGACGGAATTTTCTGGCGTAAATATAATATGTCAGCTAACGCAAAATAATTTAAATAATTAACTTTATATTAATGCCAACACAAGAAGAATTAAATGCTGCTCAGGTTGAATTAGATATAGCTAATGATAACTATGCACAGCTTGCAGATAGATATAATAAATATAAAAGATTGTTTGAGACATATGCAAATGCTACACCTGAACAACAAGCAAGAGCTGCTGGAGTTATGAGACAGGCAATAGATGAATATAATCAAATAAGATTAAATATGTATACAGCTGAAGACAGGATAGCTCAAGCTCAAAATAGAGTGAATAATTACAATTCTATAATCAATCAACCAGCTCAACCTCAGGTTCAGCGTGTACAAAGAAGGACAATAACCCCTACTCAAACAGTAGTTCCAACTACAACACAAAATAATACTACATATGTCGCTCCTATTCAAAGAGTAACTAATTCTAATTATATTCCAAATCAAGATATGTTAAGGATGAATTGAATTAATACTCAACAGGCTACAATTTCTCCAGCTCCTACAGTTCCTTATGAAATACAGAATGTTAGGAATTTAAGATGAAATGATTATTTACAATGATTAAAAAACTTAGAAAATAATTATTGATATAATGTCATCTGACAAAGAGCTTATAGAAATTGAGAGTCATACAGAACTTACTAATTTAAATAAATAATATTTAACTTATGGTAACAAACAGATGAAGAGTTGTATGAGGGTTTATGGATGCTAATGGAAATATTGTAGAAGAATATGCAAACCCAGCTCAAGAGATGTATGACTACATACATTGAAACGAAACTGAGTTTCATCCTAGTTGGGAAAATAGCACCGCTTCTACAGTTGACCCTATACAATCTGTAGCTCCTTCAAATACATTCTCTAATTATGATGTGTATAACCTACAAGCACAAGGCTATGCTAATCAATGAGATAATGCTATGGCAAATGCCTATGGATGAATTGCTAATAACTTATGAAGGTATTCAACATTCGCAAATAATTCATTGAATGCAGCTGACGCATTATTAAACTATGTAAAGCAGAACGAAGCTTGATTACAATGAGCAGCTAGATGAGCATATAATACAATCTTATCAGATTTACAAAACCAAAGAGATTATATAAATAGCACATTCTGACCAGAGTGAAGTCTTACTAAAGAAGTTAATTCATATTATGATGATTTATGAAATTATTTAGCTAGCGATGCTTGAAGACAAGCAGCGGCTATTGCTGCTCAATGAGTACATTCCTGAGCTAGTTTATGAAGTATCAGAGCTCAACAAAATGAGGCCTATAATCAAAGCTTCTGAAGATATATCCAAGCTAAAGAACAACAGATTAATGCTAAGCTAAATATAGCTACAAATCTGATTAATTTTATGACAAATCTGAGAAAAGAATATTGAGATACAACAAATCAATATGTCATAGATTTATATAGAAGAGCTAATGATTTATATAATACTATAGCTCAAAATACAGCTTCAGACATTGATAATTATAATAAAGCTTTAGCTACTCCTACTTCAGGATGAGGTAGTGGAGGTTGAACTTCTACAACAGCTAATGTATTAAACAGATATAATCAATTAAGAAATGCTTGACTTACTGATGACCAAATAATGGCACAGTTATGAGCAGAATGATATATTGCTGCCCCTACGGCTACACCTGAGTGAAACAATATAGAAGTCAACAAAACAAATAGGCAAACAACAGGTTGAAGTAGAGAAACTCCTAGTCAAAGTGTATGATTATGAGATGTAGCTCAGGCTATGCTATATGCAAACCCAGCATATTTAGCAGCCCGCTGAGCCGGTTGGCTTAGCAATCGTGTAGCTGATATATTTAAATAATCTAATAGAATAAATATGGCACGTAATATATTTTCAAGGCAAGTATGGAAACTCCAGCAAAGAGGTTTTCCCCTTGCTGATGCAAAAAGGATTTCCTATTATCAGCAGGTAAAAAATGGGAATTTAATTCCTTGAACTTACCAATTAACTGAAGAATGAAAAACATATTCTAATCTCTTCTCTGAAAAGAGGGCTGTGATTAGAAAAAATAGAGCTAGACAAAATCAACTAGCTAAGAAACAAAACGCTTTAAATTGAGTATTATAAAATAATGCCAGTACTAGATACAATATATAATGCCCTTTCTAATAAGGGGAGGCAAATAAAACAAGCTGTAAATAGTATAGTCAATTCTCCTGAAGCTCAATTTATTAAAGACTCTTGACAATTACAACAAATGGCTCAAGTAAATGCCGATAATCATATATGACCAGCCTTTCAAAGGGTTGTGGATAATATGAATAGATATTATAGAACTTCTCCTAGTTGAAGTGATAGATGAGCTTCGGCGTCGGATATTACAAAAGCTGTAGACGAGTATAATAAAATGTTAGAGCAGTATTGAGCCAATACGACTTGATGGCCAAAAAATAATGAATGAAAATTTTATTGGCAAGATTATATGCACTATCAAGATAATAAAAACTGACCTATACAATATAGATATACAGTAGGATGAGATAAATGAAATGCTATATTATGATGACAGCGTTATGAAAAACAAGAATTCAAATTTCAGACGACAAGTTGAACTGATTTAATTAAGCAAATGAAAGATTTAACGAAACAATATAACAATCAGCTAGAGCTTAGAAAACAAAATCGACAGAAACGGAATGAATTTGTACAAAAATGACAAGAGAACTCAAAAGAAGCTAAGGCTTTTTTAGATGAGTATTTTAAATATAATAATCAGGCTACTGATACTTTAAATACATTAAGGACAGCAAGAGATAGTTATATAAATTTAGTTAATAGTTATAGGAAATAATGAGACACGAACTAGATTGAGGTACAACTAAATGTTCTTGTAAAGGATGAGGTTGTAAAATATGTTGAGCCAGTAATAAACAGATTTCCCTACATAATGACCTAATGAAGTTTTGACTTAGTAAAGAAATACTCAAAGAAAATCTAAATAAAATTAATTGATATTTAGACAAAATAGATTCATATACATTATATGAATTTATTTCGGGGGAAATTGATGAAGAGAAATTTAATGAAGCGGTAGCTAATTATAAAAGTTACCTTAAGCCATACGTTCCTAAAAAGAAAGAAAGCGAAGTGGCTAACTTTAAACCTACGAAGAACCCAGATACCCATCATAAATTCCCTGGCTCTTCAGCTTGGGACCGTTGTGTTTATTGTAATTGTATTAGAAAATATTGTGGAAAAGAAGAATGCCCTATGTATATAGGGAATGAAAATGATGAGTAATACCAGTTACTACCGTCTTCAAAATTAAAATAAGACAATGTTGATATGCTGGGTGGCATAATTGTCCATCCAGCATTTATTTATATATAAAATGAATAACCTATGAGCGATTGTAAATGTAAACAACCTTGTGGACCTTGTAGTAATAATTGCCCAGATGATGGAGAAATAATTGAGAGCACAGTATTAGACCCAGAGGATTGTAATACAAATTGTTGCTGAAAAACTTGTAGCGATAACTGTTGAATAAATATTCAATCCACTAACGATTGTCTCGTAGTTGATACAAGCGAGTGCTGAGTAATTAAACTTACAGCAGAATGTCCTAAACCAACATATGTAAAAGCTTGAAATAACATAACAGTAAGGGATGTAACTCCTCCCAGTGATTGTTATATAGACTGATGAGATTGCAGCGTAAAAGGTTGATGGGAGATTTCCTCTACAGATGAAACAGTAAAAGCTTGTGGAGGAGACACTACTCCAGGATACTTAAATGAGAAGCTTGATGCAGGTAATTGAATAGTAATAGATGAAATAAATTGTTGATGAGGTGATGCATATTTAAGAATATGAATAAAAGACTGAGTTATTCCTGAATGCCCTGATATCCCTGATTTAGTTATTAATAATCAAAGCCAATTTATCAACGTCACCCAAAGTTGAGACCATAGACACGTTGTAACTATAACTGACAAATCAAGTCAAAGCATATTTGATAATACTGTAATGATTTGATTTCTGACCAACAAAGACTACACAGTTTGATTCAACTCTGATTGAAATGCTGAAAGAGTTTCTTGGATAGAAACAGCTGACCAATGATGATGATGGGATTTATTAACTTGAAATAGAAAGTTAGCAACTAAAAACTGAATTAAAATAAAACAAAGTTGATATTATTGGTTATATTGACAGCTGACTGTAGCAAACAACTGGAAAGATGCTCCTAGATATACTAACTTAGGTAGATGATTATTAAGAATAAAATGAGAAAGAGAATGGATATGATGATTATTTGCCTCTTTATGTACAGCAAAGCATTGAGCATATTGAACGCAGACAGTATTTAAATGAGGTAATTGAATTAGTATAGCACAAGACTGAACTATATCTGTTACTTGAGCTACCGTATCTACTTCTGAATGATGATGAACTTGGAATGTAAACTTTAATCAATGAAGCTGAATTCAACCAACTCTTTGATATGATTGACCTTGGATGACATATAATATCTGAGTTTTTGTTGACCTACGTGAATGAGATGAAATAACATTATGATATCGTTGTCAATCAAACATCCCAGAAGCAGCAAATTGACATACAACAAATTTTAGAATAGTTTGAGCAAATGATAGTTCTACAGAATTTAAATCTCTTTTCTGAGGAACTTGTTTGTGAGTTCAGCTTATAACTCCTACATTGTTCCAAGCTGATGTTACTAGTGAAATAGTTGAAACAATTAAATAATAAAAACCCCTCAAAAGAGGGGCTTTTTTATAAATAGAACATAACGAAGACTACAGATAAACTTACTATCAATGTTATACATAATATAGTAAAGTTCATCTCCATTTCTTTCATCCTCTTTTCTAAAGAGGAATTTTTTTTAATTAGAGTTTCTATTATTCTATCAAAGTTTTGCAGCGAAGTTTTCGCTCATTCATTTTGGCTCTGTGTATTCTTCACAGGGGATTGGTTCGCATTCATAACTAGGTGGATTACCAAGTAAAGTTTGTTCTATTTCATATGGGTCTTGATGAGCATAGAAGTTATACATTTCTCAATCTCTATAAGCATAAATAGGGAACTCACAGTATTCGTCTGTCTTTACTGCTAAACGAAGACTTCATAGGAAATTCTCATATTTATTAGCAGAGAAGAAAGCTTGCTCTCAACTACCTGCGACAATTTCTCATTCATCTGGTACTTGAAACATACTATAATCATCCACGTGCCATAGAGTATTAGTGTTGGTTTCTAAGATTAGTAATCAGACAGCTGGGTCTTTTGACAGTTCTGATACCGTTCTTCGAGCGTCTACCAATACTGTCTGTATTACTACGCCCAAATCTAGTGTATTTTTTACCTTTGTAATTTCAAGTTTAGCTTCAAGTAAATTTAAAGTTAAATCAATTTCTCTAGTTCCCCCGCAAGAAGCTATAACTAAATCACAATTCTTTCAGTTAATTTCTCTTAATTTAGGACGATATTTTCTAGCAGCACTTACTTGAGCCTGTCATATAGTAATACAGTCGTCTGTAAATAAAGCCCATTTTTTATCTTCTTTTGTTTTTCAAAATTGTTTTGCAGCGATGATGGTCATTTTTATTTTTGTTTAGTAGTAAATTAAAATCAACAGTATCAACCAACCAAGTCGTATTCAGCATCATCTAACAAGAATGCCGCCCCTTGTTCTTCGTTGATTCTTTTTTCTTTAAATTCATTTAATTCTTTATTGGCTTCATCTGTTACCTTTTGATATTCGGCTGATAGGTCAGACATTTTCTTGTCTATTTCATTTAATCTTTCTTCTTTCTCGGTTTCCCAAACTCAATCCTCTGGTATTTCAGCTTTTTCTTTTGCTAATTTATTTCTTTCTTCTCCTAAAGGTTTCATTTCTTCAGAAATTCTATTCCATTCAGGTTTACATTTTGCTTCGACTATTTCTTCAGCTTTCTTTTCTATATCTCATCCTACAGTTTTATATAGTTCAGACTTATCTAATTCTGCTACTGCCTTAGCGATTGTAGACATATCTTGTCCGAAGAAGTTGATTAAATCTCTCCAAGTTACTGAAGCAATTGATGAATGAAGCCATTGGTCTATTAAACGGCATTCACGAACATTAACTCATTTCATTTTTTATTTTTTTGTAAATAATAAAACTAACTTAAATGATAAGTATATTGCTTTAAGTCAAAGCCTTTATGGTCTCAGTCGTCATTGTAGCGAAGAGTATAATCTCACTCAATTAATACTTTGGTCATATAGGCATTTTTTACATAGCCCATATTTGTAATATGTAATTCCTGTACTACAAATCTATTATCGTCAGGAATAATTCATAAATCTGTAAATGTATCAAATATAGATTGGGCCTGATTATCTATATCAGATTTAACTCTATCTCAAGCTACAGACGTTATAGTTATCTTACAGGGGAAACTTTTAAATTTCCATTCTATTCAAGATAACGCACTTACTATTCTCTTATGCCATTCTGTATAAGTTTCACTAGGCAGAGAAATATGTCAAAAGTTTCTGCGGTTATTCTTTTTGCTAGGGATAAATCCGTAAAGAATAATTTCTATAGCCTTATCAGAGTTTTCAATGACTTCAGCATTTATACTTTCTCGCTTCCATCATTCAAATTTCTTTTTTGTTTTTGCCATTTTGTTTTTTATCTAAGGTAAATATCTGCCTTGAATTTAAGATAGTTTATAACATTCTGTAAGTCTGCTAAATCTATATCTGTAGTATAGCCCATAGAGAAATCTCATTCTTTAGTTTTTACAAATATATAGACTATTCAATCTCAATCTGTAGTTAAGTCAAAGAATTTTTCCAACTCTCTTACAGGTTCCTCAATAGAATACCAAGCTTTATTAAAATGCTTTAGAAACTCTCTCAAAGTTTCAGCTATAGCTTCTTCTTGCTTAGCTATTTTCTTCTCAAGTTTGTCCATCTGTTTCTACTTTGTTAAATAAAATAGGTAATGTTTCACATTTTAATACATACATCTCAGCTCTAAATCAATCTCCTCATTTAGTAGTACGTTTCTCTACATCCATAAGCCTAAGGATTAATTCCCCTCTCTCCTGGACCCACCATTCTCACTTTACATTATAGACTATATAATCTGCTACAGAGGCGTAAATACCTGAGGCTTTTCAAGAGCAACGAGTTTCAATTACATAATTTCAGGTATCTTGTGCTTTAAGGTCCTTCTTTATTTCATAAGTCTTCTCTCATTCTGGGGTAGTAATTTTTATATCTCGTAGTTTAAATTTTCATTGAGCAATTTCAAGGCTAATAACCTTTTCTGTACTAAGTAAAAGCTTAGCAAATTCTATTTGACAAGCTTCTCATATTGC